>Ga0153956_1000393_pt1 | contig 51405 bp, 42 predicted proteins | sample TSFL040MetaG_FD_104704 | JGI IMG/M metagenome (GOLD analysis project Ga0153956, IMG submission 104704) | Attine ant fungus gardens microbial communities from Florida, USA - TSFL040 MetaG | ecosystem: Host-associated > Fungi > Mycelium > Unclassified | place: USA: Florida, Wekiwa Springs... | reverse complement strand
TCTTCCTCATGCCTCGCGGGTCACGCCAGGAGGCGCGTTCGCAGTTAGCGACAACATGTGTCGCTAACTGCGAACTCACCCTGGGCCGGGGCTCTCAGGGGCCACGGGAGTGTGACGTCCCCGCCATCTTCGTCACGACCTGTGACGTCCCCCCGCAGGGACGCTCACGTCCCGGGGTCCTCTGAGCGGTCCAGGATCTCCGCTGTTCCTTATGCGCCTCATAGGCGCATAAGGAACAGCGGAGATCCTGGACCGCCCGGATCCCTCCCACCGGGCGGAGGGTCGTGACGGGACCTCCCGGAGGACGTGACGAACCCTTGACGCCTCCCCCGCAATCCCTCACGTCCTGGGCTCCTCATGGGGGTCACAGCCTGCCAGGACCCCCATGAGGCGCCCAGGACACCCGGGGCCATCTCGGACGGCCGCAAGCCCACGCGAACCCCGCCCGCGGACCTACGGGCGCTTGGATCAGGCGCTACAGCTCGGTGCCGTCGTAGAGCTTGCGCACGTGGACCGACCCGGCGGGGGCGGCTTCGAGGCAGAGCTTGCAGAGGACGCACTCGTCGACGTTGGAGTCGACGATCTCGACCTGGCCGTCGGCGTTCTTGAAGATGTCGACGGGGCAGACTTCTTCGAGCTTGGCGGCGATCGCGGCGTCGCCGGCGATCGCGGCGTCGACCTCGACGTCGATGAAGACTTTGTCCTGGGTGGCCATCTAGGCGAGCACCCCGAGCTTCTCCTTGATCACGGTGGGGATCTCGTCGATGCGCTCGACGACGCGGATCCCGGCGGCTTCGAGGCGGGCGATCTTCTCCGTCGCCGTGTCCTCCACCCCCTCGACGATGGTGCCGGCGTGGCCGAAGCTCATTCCCTTCATCTCCTCGTCGTCCATGAATTTGCCCGCCATGAAGGCGACGATCGGCAGCCGCGAGCTGTTCTCCTTGACCCACGCGGCCAGCTGGGCCTCCATGCGGCCGCCCGGCTCGGTGTAGATGACGATCGCCTTGGTCTGCTCGTCGGCCTCGAAGAGGGGCATCAGCTCGGCGTAGGTCGAGCCGATGATCGCGTCGCCGCCGATCGAGACCGCGGTGGAGACGCCGAGGCCGGCCTGGGTGAGGGAAGAGGAGATCTCGGTGGTCATCCCGCCGGAGCGGCTCATCACGCCGACCGGCCCGGGGGCGTAGGCCTTCGCCGCGTCTTTGGCGGGGCCGCCGATGCCGCCCATCTTGCAGACTTCCGGCACGATCAGGCCGAGGCAGTTCGGGCCGATGATGCGGGCGCCGTTGCGGTCGGCGAGCTCGACCATCTGGGCGACGTCGCCGCGCGGGATGCGCTCGGTGACGACGACGACGAGCTTGATCCCGTTCAGGATCGCCTCGAAGACGGCGTCCTTGGTGAAGGCGGGGGGGACGGTGACGACGGAGCCGTCGATCGGCCCGCCGTGGTGCTCGACCGCCTGGGCGACGGTGTCGAAGACCGGCACGCCGTGGACCTCGCGGCCCTTGCGCCCCGGCGTCACGCCGCCGACGATCTGCGACCCGTAGTCGAGGCACTCGCGGGTCAGGTTCACGGCCTCGCGGCCGGTGATGCCCTGGACGATGAAGGTCGTCTCCTTGGTCAGCAGGATGCTCATCAGGCGGCCGCTCCCTCTCCCTGGACCTTGGCGACGGCGCGCCCGGCCGCTTCCCACAGCGAGACCGAGCGGTCGCAGTACTCGACCCCGTAGCGATCGAGGATCTTGAAGCCCTCGTCCTCCCAGGCGCCGGGGATGCGGAAGATCGCGATCGTCTCGCCCGGGTCCTTGCCCAGTTCGAGGCAGGCCTTGATCACGCCGCGGGCGACGATGTCGACGCGGGTGTTGGAGACGATCGACATCATCACCGCGATCTTCTCCACGCCGTCCTTCTCGAGGACCTCCTTGGCCAGGCCGCAGGCCTTGGCGACCGACGGGTTGCCGCCGATCTCGGAGTAGTTGGCCGGCCTGCCGCCCTGGTTGCGGACCGCGTCGGTCAGCGTCAGCGAACCGCCGCCGGCGCCGATCACGAGGCCGAGGTTGCCGGTGAAGCCGTGGTCTTTGCCCTGGATCACGCCGCGGTGGTCGGCCGCGTCGATCGCGGCGACGTTCTCTTCGAACTCGGAGTGCTCGTAGGCTTCGCGGGTGTCGTCCTCGGCGATCTGAAGCTCCTTGCGAAGCAGCTTCTTCTGCCGCCCGACCGCCTCGTTCTCCATCTCCATGTGGGCGTCGAGGGCGACGAACCTGCCGTCGGTCAGCTCGGCCAGCGGGTTGATCTCGGCCAGCGTCATGTCGTTCTCGCGGAAGAGGCGGGCGAGGCGGGCGAGGATCGGGGTCGCGCGGTTCAGCTGCGAGCCGGTGACGCCGGTCGCGGCGATCGTCTGCTTCGCCTCGAAGTCGGGGATCGGGAAGAGGTTCGACACGTGGCCGCGGCCGACGTGGTCCGGGTGCGTGCGGGCGACCTCCTCGATGTCGATCCCGCCCATGTCCGAGAACAGCATCAGCGGGCGCTTCGCGGTGCCGTCCCAGACGACCCCCGCGTAGTACTCCTGCTTGACCTCCGCTTTCGGGTCGACGAGGACGCCGCGCGGCATGTGGCCGTTGATCTCCAGCGCCAGGATCGCCTCGGCGTGCGCGGCCGCCTCCTCGGGCGTGTCGGCGAACTTGACGCCGCCCGCCTTCATCCGGCCGCCGGTCAGCACCTGCGACTTGATCACGACCGGGCCGCCGATCTCCGCGGCGGCCGCGCGCGCCTCATCCGGCGTCGTGCAGAAGCCGTACTTGGTGACGGGGATGCCCGCCAACTCGACGATCTTGCGTGCCTCGAACTCGAAGAACCTCATCCGGCGGCGCACCCTACACAGCCGATCGGAACAATGCGAGGAACGTGTCATACCCGCGTCCCCTCATCGCCCTCGCCCTCGCCGCCGCGCTCGCCCTGCTCCTCGCCGGCTGCGGCGGCGGCACCGACGTCGATTACCAGAAGGCCTCGGAAACGGTCCGCGCCAGCCTCGAATCGAAGGGGGAAGGCTTCGGCACCCCGGTCGAAAACGTCGACTGCCCGCAGGGGGTCAAGGTCGAAGTGGGGACCGAATTCGAATGCGTCGTCCGCTTCCCCGACGGCAAGGTCGCCTACGCGCTGCTGAAGATCCGCACCGCCGAAGCGGACCTCAACCTCGAATCGCTCTCGCCCCACCCGGTCCTGCGCTGAGCGTGCCACCCGGCGCAAGCGCGCACCGCCCTCCGGCGTTGTGTGTGCATCGGACACACAAGAACCAAGCGCCGGCGATCATGGCATGATTAGTTCCCCGACCGTTTAACCCCTCCGTTCCCTCGGAGTGCCAGGTCGGGCCGAACCCCCGGCCGCGCCGGGAAACCCATGCGATCCATAGCGCGCAAGATCCTGCAAAAGGGCGCCGACGCCACCGTCGTCGGCTGCAAAGCGACCAAATAGAGAGAGGCGAATGAGCGACTCGACCACTGCCGCCCCCGCTGAGTTGACGACTAATCAGAAACTTCTGGACTGGGTGGAGGAGATCGCCGCCCTGACCCAGCCCGACGCCGTCCAATGGTGTGACGGCTCCGCCGAGGAGTACGACCGGCTTGCCCAGGTCCTGATCGATGCCGGGACCTTCGAGCGCCTCTCCGACGCGAAGCGGCCGAACAGCTACCTCGCTCTCTCCGATCCCGCCGACGTGGCCCGGGTCGAGGACCGCACCTACATCTGCTCCGCCAAGGAGGAGGACGCCGGTCCGACCAACAACTGGCGCGAGCCGGCCGCGATGCGCGAGGAGCTGGCCGGGTTCTTCAAGGGCTGCATGAAGGGCCGCACGATGTACGTGGTGCCGTTCTCGATGGGCCCGCTCGGCTCCGACATCGCCGAAATCGGCGTCCAGCTCACCGACTCCGCCTACGTCGCGGTCTCGATGCGGATCATGACCCGGATGGGCAAGGCCGCCCTCGACCAGCTCGGCGACGGCGAGTGGGTGCCCTGCGTCCACTCGGTCGGCATGCCGCTCGAGGATGGCGTCGAGGACGTCTCCTGGCCCTGCAACGAGGACAACAAGTACATCGTCCACTACCCGGAGGACCGCGAAATCTGGTCGTTCGGCTCCGGCTACGGCGGCAACGCCCTGCTCGGCAAGAAGTGCCTCGCGCTGCGGATCGCCTCGGTGATGGCGCGCGACGAGGGCTGGCTCGCCGAGCACATGCTGATCCTCAAGCTCACCTCGCCCGAGGGCGGGGTCAAGTACGTGACCGGCGCCTTCCCGTCGGCCTGCGGCAAGACCAACCTGGCGATGCTGATCCCGACCCTGCCCGACTGGAAGGTGGAGACGGTCGGCGACGACATCGCCTGGATGAAGTTCGGCGCCGACGGCCGGCTCTACGCGGTCAACCCCGAGGCCGGCTTCTTCGGCGTCGCGCCGGGCACCGGGCACAAGACCAACCCGAACGCGATGGAGACGATCGAGCGGAACACGATCTTCACCAACTGCGCCAAGACCGACGACGGCGACGTCTGGTGGGAGGGGATGACCGGCGAGCCGCCCGCGCACGCGATCGACTGGCACGGCAACGACTGGACGCCCGACTCCGAGGCGCCCGCCGCCCACCCGAACGCCCGCTTCACGACGCCCGCCGGGCAGGCCCCGTCGATCGCGCCGGAGTGGGAGGACCCGGCCGGGGTGCCGATCGACGCCTTCCTCTTCGGCGGTCGCCGCGCCACCGCGGTGCCGCTGGTGAGCGAAGCGTTCGACTGGGAGCACGGCGTCTTCATGGGGGCGACGATGTCCTCGGAGAAGACCGCCGCGGCGACCGGCAACGTCGGCGAACTGCGCTTCGACCCGATGGCGATGCTGCCCTTCTGCGGCTACAACATGGCCGATTACTTCGCCCACTGGGTGAAGGTCGGCAAGACCGAGGGTGCCGACCTGCCGCGCATCTTCTACGTCAACTGGTTCCGCAAAGACGACGACGGCAAGTTCCTCTGGCCCGGGTTCGGCGAGAACAGCCGGGTCCTCGAGTGGGTCTTCCGCCGCTGCGAGGGCAAGGGCGAGGCGGTCGAGACCGCGATCGGCAACCTGCCGACGCCGGACGCCCTGAACACCGACGGCCTCGACATCTCCGCCGCCGACCTGGCGGAGCTGCTCACCGTCGACGAGGATCTCTACCGGGCGCAACTGCCGCAGGTGAAGGAGCACCTCGCCAAGTTCGGCGACAAGCTCCCGCCCGAGGTGAACGCGCAGCTCGAGGCGCTGGAGGGGCGCCTGGGCTGAGCGCCCTCGCTCTAGCTTTTCCCGACCCCCTGGTCGAGCCAGCGGCGGCGAAGTTCCGCCGCCAGGCGCTCGACCAGGGGGTCTTCTTGCGTGCGGGGGACGCCGTCGACCGAGCGGACGGGGCGGATGCCGCGCAGGGACGAGGTGAGGAAGAGGTCGTCGGCGCGGCGCAGGTCGTCGAGGCGGAGGGGGCGCTCGGCGGCGGGGATGCCGAGCCCGGCGGCGAGGTCGAGGGTCGCGGCGCGGGCGGTGCCGGGGAGGATGCGGCCGTCGGCGGGCGGGGTGGCGATGCCGCCGTTGGTGACGATGAAGAGGTTGGCGCGGCCTGCCTCCAGGACCTCGCCGGAGTCGGTGAGGATCAGCGGCACGGCGTCGCCGAGCTCGGCCTCGACCGACTCGAGCCAGTCGCGGTCGGCCCACTTGTGGGCGCCTGCCCACTCGGGATGACGGATTGTGCGGACGTCGGCGCCGTGCGCGCGGTCGGGGAAGAAGATCGCCGGGTCGATCGGCTCGGTCTTGATTTCGAAGCGCAGCCCGCCGTCCTCGGGGAGCAGGTCGATCCGCATGCGGCCGAGCGCGAGCGGCCGGGCCGCGGCGGCGATCGACTCCGGCAGCCCGGCCGGGAGCTCGTGGCCGAAGAGCTCGCGCGCGGAGGCACCGAGACGGGCGAGGTGGGGAGCTGCGCGGACCGGCCTGCCCTCGGCGACAAGCAGGGTCTCGAAGAGGCCGCGAGCGGGATCGGGGGCGGTGGGCGGGATCACGGCGGCGATTATCCGCAACGGGGTGGCGGATCGAGCATCTTGCGGCTTTTCCGCCTTGACCGGCTCTACATTGGCCGCGATGGAGACCTCTGGGTCAGATACGTACGAGCGCGAGGCGCTGGACGGCGACACCTACGAGCGCGAGGCGACCGAACGCGACACCACCGACGAGTGGCGGATCGAGCCGCGGCAGGCGGCGGCGACCGTCGCCGAGCTGGAAGAGCGGATCGACGTCGCCCTCGTGACCGCGCAGGCGGCCGAAGAGGCGGCCCTGGAGATCGGCGCCGCCGGGCTCGAGGCGGCCGAGCAGGCGCGCCGGGCGGCCGAGCTGGCCGAACGGGCAGGCGCCACCGCTTCGCGCGCCGCGAGCACGGCCTCGAGCGCCGCGGAGGATGCCGCACGGGCCGCGAGCAACGCCTCGAGAGCAGCCGAGTCCGCCGCCCGGACCCGCGAGCCCGCCGCGCCGCCGCGCGACGCCGCGGACGCCGAGCCCGCCGTCAACCGCCCGGCGCCGACCGACTTCCTCCCGCGGCCGCGGGGCGCCGACCCCCGCCGGCCCGACCCCTTCGAGGAACGCATCACCGCCTTCCGCCTGCGTGCCGAGAAGGTGATGATCCGCCTGCAGAAGCTCGAGGCGGGTGCGGCACCAGGCGACGGCCCATCCGAGGTCGTCCGCCTCGGTCGGTGAGTTTGCGGTAGCTCCAGGAGCCCCTACGAGGGAGGGGGCGTGCAAAGGACGGGCCCTCCCGTCCATAGCCGGGCAGGCTGTGGCCCGGGCAGGCGTGGCCGGGACGGCGGGGGTGACCCTTCCCTCACGAACTGCGGGGAGGTTCGTCCAGGGTCACCCCCGCCGTCCCTCCCGGGCCTCTCCCGGGGGGAGGAGTGGAGGGACCGTGCCGGGAGGGTCACGGGAGCCTCACGGCGGACGGACGGACCCGTCACGGATCCGTCACCGATGCGTGACCCCGTGACGAGGACGCCGGACCGCGGTCGTCCTTTCGTCCGCCCGACCCGGCGCGGTCGTCCTTAGGTCCGGTAGACGGACGAAAAGACGACCGCGGCCCTGACGCCGGACCAAAGGACGACCACGGTCCTGAGGCCGGACGAAAGGACGACCGCGCCGGTCGTCTCGGGGCCGGGAGGTGTGACGTCCCCCGGCGTCTTCGTGACGAACCCTTGACGTCTTCTCACGCGAAGCCTCACGTCCTGGGCGCCTCGTGGGGGTCACAGCCTGCCCGGGCCCCATGAGGCGCCCAGGGCGCCATCTCGGACGCCGCCGGGCCGGAGCCCTCGCCGACCTCGACCGCCCTCAGGCGGCCGAGGCGACTACGGGGACTGCACCGAGCTCGGTCAGGGCGCCGCGCAGGGCACGGCGGCCACGGTGGTGGAGGCCGTGGATCGAGCTCTCGGTCTTGTCCAGGGTGCCCGCGATCTCGGTCGGCGAGAGGCCGACGATGTGGCGGAGGACGAGAACCTCACGCTGATCCTCAGGTAGAGATTCAAGGGCGATCTTGATGTCACGCCCAATTTCGCCGCCGTCGTGGATGGGCTCGGAGTCGGCGAGGCGGACCTCGTCGGTGGGGATCATCCGCTTCGCGCGGAGGTGGTCGAGAGAAGCGTTGCGTGCCACCCGGAGGATCCAGGCGAGGAAGGGCACGCTGCGCTCTTCGTATTTGGTGATCGCGGTCATGAGCTTGGCGAACACGTTGTGGGTGATGTCCTCGGCCTCGTACTGATCCTTGACGAAGGTGGCGACATACCTGCGGACGTCGTCGGCGTACCGGACGTACAGGTAGTGGATGCCGTCAGGATCGCCGGCCTTGGCCTTGGCGACAGCCATCTGAGTCAGGTGGCTGTCGCCCGAGACACTGCTTGCGCCGGAGAGCGGCGTGCTCATGGGATTCTCCTGCATGCTCACCGCATGCGGATACTGCGGGGGTTTATCTCTTCAAATGCCCGGAACTCGAAAGACCCGTGGCGCCGACGCCAGATCGCCGTCGATGGCGAAGAGAATGAGGTCGAATCTCGTACTTGTCAATCCGGAATATTCGTCCAAACCCCGGGTGGCGAGAGCTCTTCGGCCTTGAAAAAGGAAACCGGCCGGTAGATCTAGAATGAGCTCTAGGTTGAATTAAGTAGGTGTTTGGCGAGGCGGCGTAAGAACGTCGCGAATCCGGGAGTTGGTAGCACATGATGGTCGGACTTGGCCCGTTCGTGCGGCAGGGAATCGAAGACCGCCTCGGACCCGACGTGCCCGCCGGGGTGGAGATCGCGCTGCTCTTCTACCTGGGCAAATTGAGCTCCGGCCGGGGGGCGCCGCGCTACCCGGCTTTCCTGCAAAGCAGCGGATTTGAAGCACCCGACGCGGAGGTGGAGCTGAACGTCGGGGCGGAAGTCGAGGAACTGATCTGGGGCGAGGCGGAGCGCCAGCACATCACCGTCGATCGGCTCGCCGCACACTCCGTCTTCATCTACCTCGCCGAGCTCGATCGGCTCGAAGAGGAAGCGGCGGCCCGTCGGCCCGCCGCCGCCAACTAGCGCGGTTTTCCCGCCCTCGCCGCTAGTGGGTAATCGCGCGCCGCTTGTGGTGATTGTGATCCATTGGAGACCAATCTGATCGCGACGGGCGAACGGCTGTCTACCCGTCGAATTTCATCCGCCAGAGCGCAAAAGATCCGACGGCCTCCAATACGTTGGTTCCTTGATGGGTTCTGCGTCCGCACCTGCTCCTCGTCCTCGCCGCCGTGCCGCCGCCTTCCGGTCGCTGCTCGCGCTCGGCGGCCTCGCCTTCGCGGTCCTCGGCGTCGTCCTGCTCGATCTGGGCGGCACGGCCGCGGTGGCCGCCGGCTCGGAAGCGAGCCTCTGCGCACCGCCGATCAAAAACCCGATCGCCTGCGAGAACGCGAAACCGGGCGACCCGGAACGCGACTGGCAGATCAAGGGGATCGGTGACAAGACGATCCAGGGCTTCGCCACGGCGATCAGCGTCAACCCAGGCGAAACCGAGAACTTCAAGATCGATACGGACGCGACCAAATACAACATCCGGATCCTGCGCCTCGGTTGGTACGGCGGCGACGGCGCCCGGGTGATCGAACCGCCCTTCAAACCGAGCGCGAAACTCCCGCAGGAACAGCCCGCCTGCATGCACGAAAAAGAAACCGGGCTCACCGACTGCGGCAACTGGGGAGTCTCGGCGTCGTGGAAAGTCCCCAGCGACGCGGTGTCCGGCCTTTACATGGCCGAGCTCGAACGCGAAGACACCGGCGGCGCGTCGCAGATCTTCTTCGTCGTCAAGAACGAAGAAAGCCACGCGCCGATCGTGCTGAAGACCTCCGACGCCAGCTGGGAGGCCTACAACGCCTACGGCGGCAACAGCCTCTATTCGTGCACCAACGAATGGTGCCCGGAAGGCAAACCGGAAGCGTATAAGGCGGCCTACTCGGTCTCCTACAACCGGCCCTTCGACGGCACCCTGGAAACCGATGCCGGCCAGTCGGCGCCGTTCTACGCCGAATACCAGATGATCCGCTTCCTCGAGCGCAACGGCTACAACATGACCTACCTGGCGCAGCCGGACATCCAGGCGCACCCGGAACTGCTCAAGAACCACAAGACCTTCATCGCCAGCGGGCACGACGAGTACTGGTCGGGAGGCGAACGCGCGGCGGTCGAATCGGCGCGCGAAGCGGGGGTCAACCTCGCCTTCTTCACCGGCAACGAGATCTTCTGGAAGACCCGCTATGGGCCGAGCATGGAAGGCACCCCGAACCGGACGCTGACCACCTACAAGGAGACGCACTTCAACGGGCCGGTCGACCCGCAGGAGCCGAACGTCGCGACCTCCAGCTGGGCCGACGCCCGCTTCAAATCCGGCGGCGCCGCGAACCCGCCGAACGGCCTCACCGGGCAGAACTTCATCGTCAACTCGGGGACCACCGACATCCAGGTGCCAGGCGCCTTCGCCAAATTGCGCTTCTGGCGCAACACCGCGGTCTCGAAACTGCATTCGAACGAAACCCTGACGCTGAGCCCCGGCACCGGCACCCTCGGCTACGAGTGGGACGTCGACGCCGACAACGGCTTCCGGCCGCCCGGGCGCATCTCGCTGTCCTCGACCACCGCCAACAACCTGCAGACCTTCACCGACTACGGGACGACGACGACGCGGGAAGGCATGGCGACCCACAGCCTCTCGCTGTATCGGGCGCCGAGCGGGGCCTTGGTCTTCGGGGCCGGGACGGTCAACTGGTCCTGGGGCCTCGACAACACCAACGCCTGGGACGTCTACACCGTCGACCCTTCGGAAAACCCGCCCGACCCGACCATGCAGCAGGCCACCGTCAACCTGCTCGCCGATATGGGGGCGCAGCCTTCGACCTTGCAGGAAGGGCTGGTGCAGGCGACCGAATCGACCGACACCACGCCGCCCCAGGCGACGATCGCCACCCCCACCGCGGGCAAAACCGTGAACGGCAGTGAAGCGGTCACCGTCAGCGGCACCGCCAGCGATGTCGGCGGCGTCGTCGCCGGGGTCGAAGTGTCGGTCGACGGCGGCAAAACCTGGCACCCGGCGATCGGCACCACGAGCTGGAGCTACAACTGGAACGTCGACGGGGCGACCGCGGCGACGATCAAGGCGCGGGCGATCGACGACACCGGCAACATCGGGGCGCCGACGGCCGGCGTCACCGTGCCGATCAACTGCCCGTGCTCGATGCTCGGCGCCCTGACCCCGGCGGTGGCCGATGCCGGCGACGCCGGTTCGATCAACATCGGGGTCAAGTTCCAGAGCGAAACCCCGGGCTTCATCGAAGGCATCCGCTTCTTCAAATCGACCGCCAACGTCGGCACCCACGTCGGCAGCCTCTACACCGCGGGCGGCGAACTGCTCGCGCAGGCGACGTTCACCAACGAAACGGCCTCCGGCTGGCAGCAGGTGAAGTTCTCGACGCCGGTGAAAATCCAGGCCAACACGACCTATATGGCCAGCTACTTCGCGCCGAAAGGCCATTACGCCGACACGGCCTGGAGTCTCAACGAACCGCCCGCCACCGGCTCGTCGATCCTGAGCCACCCGCCGATGCGCATCCTCGCCGACACCGAAGGCGGCAACGGCGTCTACGCCTACGGGCCGTCGGTGGCCTTCCCGAACAAGAGCTACCACGCCGACAACTACTGGGTCGACGTGCTCTACCGCCCGAGCACGCCGCCGCTCCCGCCCGGCCGGCCTGGGACCGTCAGCGCGAGCGCGGGGCGCGGCCTGGCGACCGTCAACTGGTCCGCCCCGACCACCGGCGGCGCCGTGGCGAGCTACAAGATCACCCCGTACGTCGGCGCCACCGCGCAGACGCCGGTCACCGCCGCCTCGGGTGAAACGAGCAAGACGATCACCGGCCTCACCGCCGGCACCGCCTACACCTTCACGGTCACCGCGATCAACGAAGGCGGCGCCGGGCCCGAGTCGGCCAAATCGAGCGCGGTCACGCCGACGCCGATCACCGCGCCTGGCGCGCCGACGGCGATCAGCGCGACGCCCGGGGGTGCCTCGGCCACCGTCAACTGGTCGGCGCCCGCCGACGACGGCGGCAGCGCCATCACCGCCTACAAGGTCACCCCGTACAAGGAAGGCGTCGCCCAGGCCGCGGTCGGTGTCGAAGCCGGCGCCACCTCGACCACGCTCGGCGGCCTCACCGCCGGGTCGAGCTACACGTTCACCGTGAGCGCGGTCAACGCCGTCGGCCAGGGTCCGGCGTCGGCGCCCTCGAACGCGGTGACGCCGAAAGCCGCGACCGCGCCGGGCGCGCCGACTGCCGCCGCCGCGACCGCCAAGAGCTCGGGCGCGCTGGTCACCTGGACGGCGCCCACCGAAGACGGCGGCAGCACGATCTCCGGCTACCGGATCACGCCGTACCTCGGCGGGGTCGCGCAGACGGCGACGACGACGGGGGCGGCATCCACCAGCGCCAGCGTCAGCGGGCTCGCCAACGGCAGCGCCTACACCTTCAAGGTGGCGGCGGTCAACGGCGTCGGCGCCGGGGCTGAATCGGTCGCCACCGCCGCCGTCACGCCCTACGACACGATCTTCGACCTGGCGACGCCGGGCACCGTCGATGCCGGTGACCGCGGTGCGGTCAACGTCGGCGTGAAGTTCACCAGCGACACGCCGGGCAAGGTGACCGGCATCCGCTTCTACAAGGCGGCGGGCAACACCGGAACCCACGTCGGCACGCTCTGGTCGGCGACCGGGGAATCCCTGGCGCAGGTGACCTTCACCGGCGAAACCGAAACCGGCTGGCAGCAGGCGACCTTCTCGAGCCCGGTGCAGATCCAGCCGAACACGACCTACGTCGCCAGCTACCTGGCGCCGAAGGGCCACTACTCGGCGAACGGGCCGAACCTGGCGAGCGCGGTCGACAACCCGCCGCTGCACGCCCAGGGCGGCGCCTCGAACGGTGTGTACGCCTACGGCTCGGGGACGAAATTCCCGACCGAAACCTGGCAGTCCTCGAACTACTGGGTCGACGTGCTCTTCGTGCCGACCGCACCGCCGACCGCTCCGGCGGCGCCGACCGGCGTCGGCGCGACTGCCGGTGCCGCCTCGGCCGGCGTCAACTGGTCCGCGCCCGCCGACAACGGTGGCAGTGCCATCACCTCCTACAAGGTCACCCCATACAAGGAAGGCGTCGCCCAGGCCCCGGTCGGCGTCGAAGCCGGCGCCACCTCGACCACGATCGGCGGCCTCACGGTCGGCTCGAGCTACACGTTCACCGTGAGCGCGGCCAACTCGGTCGGCCAGAGCCCGGAGTCGTCGCCCTCGAACGCGGTGACGCCAGTCGCCCTGGCCGCCCCGGGAGCGCCGACGGCGGTCACCGCGGCGGTGAAGAGCGCCGGCGCGGCGGTGAGCTGGACCGCTCCGGCCGAAAACGGCGGCAGCCCGATCACCGGCTACACCGTGACGCCCTACCTCGGCTCCGAAGCCCAGACCCCGACCACCGTCGGCGGCGGGGCGACCCAGGCGACGATCGGCTCGCTCGCCAACGGCAGCGCCTACACCTTCAAGGTCGCGGCGACCAACGCGGTGGGCACCGGCCCCGACTCGGCCGCCTCGGCCGCGGTGACGCCCTACGACACGATCTTCGAGCTCGCCACCCCCGGCACCGTCGACACCAAAGAGGCCCGCGCGATCAACCTCGGCGTGAAGTTCACCAGCGATGTCCCCGGCAAGGTGACCGGCATCCGCTTCTACAAGGCGGCGGCCAACACCGGCACCCACGTCGGCACGCTCTGGGGCGCCGGCGGCGAAGTGCTCGCCCAGGCGACGTTCACGGAAGAGACCGGCTCGGGCTGGCAGCAGGTCACCTTCGCCAATCCGGTGCGGATCCAGGCGAACACCACCTACCTCGCCAGCTACCTGGCGCCCGTCGGCCACTACTCGGCGAACGGGCCGAACCTGGCGAGCGCGATCGACAACTCGCCGCTGCACGCCCAGGCCGGCGGCGGGCTCTACACCTACGGCGCGACGACGAAGCTCCCGGCGACCAGCTACGAAAGCTCGAACTACTGGGTCGACGTGCTCTTCGCCCCCGAAGTCGCGCCGGGCGCGCCCACCGCGGTGAGCGCGACCGCCGACCTCGGCTCGGCGACCGTCGAATGGACCGCGCCGACCGGCGGCGATCCGGTGACGAGCTACGTGGTCACGCCCCACGTCGGCTCGACCGCGGGGACCCCGAGGACGCTCACCGGCACGCCGCCGGCGACCTCGACCACCTTCGGCGAACTGACCCCCGGGGCCGCCTACACCTTCACCGTCAAGGCGCTCAACGGTGCCGGCGCCGGCCCCGAGTCGGCGCCCTCGGATCCGGTGACGCCGGTGGCCCTGACCGCGCCCGGAGCGCCGACCGCGGTCAGCGCGGCCGCCAAGAGCTCGGGCGCGCTCGTCACTTGGAACGTGCCCACCGAAAACGGCGGCAGCCCGATCACCGGCTACACCGTGACCCCCTACCTCGGCGGGGTCGCGCAGACGCCGACGACGGCGGGCGCCGGGGCCGGCGGCGCCGTCGTCAGCGGGCTCGCCAACGGCAGCGCCTACACCTTCAAGGTCGCGGCGACCAACGCGGTCGGCACCGGCCCCGACTCGGCCGCCTCGGCCGCGGTGACGCCCTACGACACGATCTTCGACCTGGCGACGCCCGGCACCGTCGACACCAAAGAATCCCGCGCGATCAACGTCGGCGTGAAGTTCCGCAGCGACGTCCCGGGCAGGGTGACCGGCATCCGCTTCTACAAGGCCTCGAACAACACCGGCACCCACGTCGGCACGCTCTGGGGCGCCGGCGGCGAAGTGCTCGCCCAGGCGACCTTCACGGAAGAGACCGGCTCGGGCTGGCAGCAGGTCTCCTTCTCGAGCCCGGTGCGGATCCAGGCGGACACCACCTATCTCGCCAGCTACCTGGCGCCCGCGGGCCACGTCTCGGGCAACGGACCGAGCCTGGCGAGCGCCTTCGACAACCCGCCCCTGCACGCCGAAGCCGGCGGCGGCCTCTACACCTACGGCGCGACGACCAGGCTGCCGACGACCAACTACGAAAACTCCAACTACTGGGTCGACGTGCTCTTCGCCCCCGAAGTCGCGCCGGGCGCGCCCACCGCGGTGAGCGCGACCGCCGGCCTCGGCTCGGCCACGGTTGGCTGGACCGCGCCCGCCTCGGGCCCGGTGACGAGCTACGTGGTCACGCCCCACGTCGGCTCGACCGCGGGCACCCCGAAGACCCTCACCGGCACGCCGCCCGCCACCTCGACCAGCTTCGGCGAACTGACCCCCGGGACCGCCTACACCTTCACCGTCAAGGCGCTCAACGGCGGCGGCGCCGGACCCGAGTCGGCGCCCTCGGATCCGGTGACGCCGGGTGGCGGGTCGGTGCCCGGCGCCCCGACCGAGGCCGCCGCGCAACCGCGTAACGGCGCCGCGCTCGTCAGCTGGAACGCGCCCACCGAAAACGGCGGCAGCCCGATCACCGGCTACACCGTGACGCCCTACCTCGGCGGCGAAGCCCAGACCCCGACCACCGTCGGCGCCGGGACGACCCAGGCGACGATCGCCTCGCTCGCCAACGGCAGCGCCTACGCCTTCAAGGTCGCGGCGACCAACGCGGTCGGCACCGGGGCGGAATCGGGCGCCAGCGCCCCGGTCGTCCCGCGGATCACGCTCTTCGAAGCGACGACTCCGGCGACGGCCGAAGCGAACGACTCGGCCTCGGTGATGCTCGGGGTGAAGTTCGCCAGCACGGTGGCGGGCCGGGTGACCGGCGTCCGCTTCTACAAGGCGCCGGGGAACGTCGGCACGCACTCGGTCGGCCTCTGGAGCTACTCCGGCACGCTCCTCGCCAGCGCGACCGCGACCAATGAAACGGCGTCCGGCTGGCAGGAAGTGTCGTTCCCGGTGCCGGTGAGCATCGCCGCCAACACCACCTACGTCGCCGCCTACCTGGCTCCCAAAGGCCATTACTCGACGACCCCGCAGGCCTTCGCCACCCAGATCGCGAACCCGCCCCTGATCGGCCTCGCCAACGGCACCAGCCTCAACGGCCTCTACTCCTACCGGGCGACGCTCGGCTTCCCGGCGAGCTCCTACCAGGCGACCAATTACTGGGTCGACGTGATGTTCACGCCATGATCGCCAGGGCCCCCCGGACGAAGCTTCCGCGCGGCCTGGCGGCGCTCGTCCTGGCCGCTCTCGCCGCCTTGCTCGTCGCGGGCTGCGGAAGCTCCGGTCCCGCCGAGGCGACCGGCAAGGAGGTCGGCGCCAGCTCCTCCGACGTCATCGTCAAGTCGCGCGACTCGGTGACCAAGACCGAAAACGAGATCGTCTCCGGCGAGTATCCGAACGGTCACGACACCGACGAGGAAAGCCTCAGCGGCTCCAAGCCGATCAAGCCGTGCAGCCTGGTCACCGCGGCGCAGGCCAACCGCATCCTCGGCGGCCACGTGCAGATCTCCGAACACCCGCAGGGCCCCACCTGCGTCTACAGCGGCTCCGGCCGCGAAGTCATGATCGTGGTGATGGAAGCCCCGGTCAAACCGCTCGTCCAGAACGCCCGCAAGGCCCAGACCCTGACGATCGCCGGCCACCGCGCCTGGTGCCTGACCTACGAATCGACCTCCGTCGCCGTCGTCGTCGGCGACGGTCGCCTGCTCCAGGTGACCGGCTCCTGCCCGGCCGCCGCCCGCTTCACCCGCGCCGCCCTCGCCTGGTTCTGAGCGGTCGGCGGCGGACCGCGGGGGTGACCCTTCCCTCACGAACCGCGGGGAGGTTCGTCCAGGGTCACCCCCGCCGTCCCTCCCGGGCCGTCCCCGGGGGGCGAGGGACCGTGCCGGGAGGGTCACGGCAGGGTCACGGGAGCCTCACGGATCCCTCACGAGAGCGGCACGGATCCCTCACCGATGCGTGATCCCGTGACGAAGACGCCGGGAACCCCACGCACCCCGGAGGCGCGTTCGCAGTTAGCGACAACATGTGTCGCTAACTGCGAACTCGCTCCGGGCCGGGGGTCCCCAGGGGCCGGAAGGTGTGACGTTCCCGGCATCCTCGCCACGACCTGTGACGTCCTCCCGCAGGGACCCTCACGTCCCGGGGATATCTGAGCGGTCAGAGATCTCCGCTGTTCCTTATGCGCCTATGAGGCGCATAAGGAACAGCGGAGATCCTGGACCGCCCGGATCCCTCCCACCGGGCGGAGGGTCGTGAGGGGACCTCCCGGGGAACGTGACGAACCCTTGACGCCTTCCCCGCAACCCCTCACGTCCTGGGCGCCTCATGGGGGTCACAGCCTGCCCGGACGCCCATGAGGCGCCCGGGGACACCCGGGACACCCGCGATCCACCTCGGACGGCCGCCAAGGCCCCGAACAACGCCCCACGCCGAAAGCAGGAACGAAGCGCCGGCACGCCCGTGCCGACGGCGTGGCGACTTCAGGCCGCTACGGCGGCGGCCGGGGTGACGCTGCCGGCCGCGTCGGCGTGCCACCACTGGAGGCGGGCGCGGGGGGCGGCGGGGCCCTCGATCCGGGCGTCGTCGCCGTCCTCGACCAGGTGCAGGTCGCGGCGCTGTCGCCACCAGGCGGCGACTTCGGCGGGGAGGGCGTGCCAGGCCTCGGTCTGGGCCGCGAGGTACTCGAGGAATTCCTCGTACATGCGCAGGCGGGCCGGGGTGTCGAGGTAGTCGGGATGGACGATCGGGTTGATCAGGCCGCCGTTGGCGGCGATCCAGTCGCTCTTCTCGGTCCACAGGTCGATCGTGTCCTGGCGCAGGATCTCCCACAGGGTGTGGTCCTGGACCAGCGTGATCGGCAGCTCGACCATGTCGCCGAAGAAGAAGGGCAGGATCGAGCAGCAGCCGCCCGCCAGCGGCTCGAAGGGGTCGGTGTCGGGGAAGGAGGTGTCGTAGCGGGTGCCGAGCTCCTCCTGCCAGGCCGGGTTGCGGTGGGTGGCGGGGGCGCGGAAGCCGTCGACCTTCCAGGCGGCGGTCAGGCGGTGGATCTCGGGCAGCTCCGCCTCGAAGCTGGCACGGCTCTCGAACAGCTTGCAGTCGTGCTTGATCCCGTGCAGGCCGATCTCGAAGCCTTCGGCGCGGACGTGGTCGAAGAGGCCCGCTTCGATCGGGTACCAGTCGCCGACGAAGTTCCAGCTCGAGCGGAGGCCGTGGCGGCGCTCCAGCGCCATGATCTCGCGCACCCGGGAGACGCCGACCGGGCCCTCGACGTCGTGGGTGAGGATCGCGGCGAAGCGGTGGCCGTCGGGCCAGGGCGCGATCGTCGGCAGCGCCTCGCCGCCGCGGCGGTCGAGCTCGGCGCGCACGGCGGCCCGCCGGCGGTCGACCAGGATCGGCTCGATCGGCCAGCGGGGGAACTCGACCCGCGCCTGGCGCTTCGCGTAGCGGCGGCGGAGCGCCAGCTGCACCGAGCGGGGCAGCAACGGCTTGACCCCGTAGTAGGCCTTCAGCGGCAGCGAGCGACGCTCGCCGCGCGGCCGGTAGCGTTCCTCGAGCAGGGCCCGTTCGTCGAGCCCCGCGAAGCGCTCCTCGGGCGCCGCCGTGGGCTCAGCCGACATGGCGGTAGAGCACCTCGCCCGCCAGGCGCCCGACCACGGCGGGCGAGCGCTGGATGGTCTTCGTCATCAACCGCTCGCGCAGCGACGGCACGCCGGCGGCGGCGGGCTCGGTCCGGGTCAGGTAGGTGTAGGAGAGCGGCAGCTCCTCGGCGCCCCAGGAGCACTTGAACCGGCGCAGGCCCTCGTTGTCGAGGTCGGTCCGGCCGAAGTCGAAGGTGCGCTGCCCCTGCTCGCACGACCAGCGGATCGCTTCCAGCATCAGCAGGTTGTTGGGGCGCTTCGGCAGCGCCTCGGCGGCGGAGGCGCCGTACTTGTAGGTGACGGTCCCGTTGTGGACGAGGAAGACGGCGGCGGCGACCGGGACCTCGCCGTCGGTGACCAGCCAGACGGCGCCGAGACCGGCGGCGAAGAGCTCCTCGAAGCGGGCGATGAAGCGTTTCGGCTGGGTCGGCACGCCGAGCCGCTGCCGCGTCCGCAAGTGGAGCCGGTAGAAGGCGTCGAGGGCGCCGGCGTCGGTGCGGCGCTCGGCCCGCAGCCCTTCGCGGCGGGCCTTGGAGACGCCGCGGCGGAGGGACTTCGAGGCGCCTCGTTCGGCCTCGTCGGGGTCGTCCGGGAGGGCGAGCTCGTGGCGGACGAAGCGCTCCGCGACGAAGCCACCGGGGAGGCTCGGCAGCGGGCCGTGGACGGTCAGCTCGAGGCCGCGCTCACGGGCGTGGGCGGCGACCGCGTCGCCCAGCGCGCCCAGTGCCTCGAGGTCGGCGGTGGGGGAGAGGACGGGCGAGCAGACGTCGGAGAAGGGGAGGGCGACGAGCCGGCTCCCGGTCAGCCGGCTGCTGACGTGGGCGAGCGGGAGCGCCGCCTCGATGCCGTCCTCGCCGCGCAGGCAGCAGGCGCTGATCGCATAGCCGTACTGCGCCCGCAGCAGCTCGAGCCAGCGCGGGTGGTGGAAGATTTCCGCGGTCGGGCTGGAGTCGACCAGCGCCGCCCAGGCGGCGCTCTCGATCGGATCGATGAACTCGGCTGGTCTCACCTCGAAGAAACGGCTTGCCGGGGCCCGTTCCTGCATGAAAAAGGGCCCGCCGCCTGGATCGCGACGGGCCCTTCCACTCACTCTGCCTGGCTCCCTCCCCAAGCGGGCCGGCGGTGGGGGATCAGGAAGCGACGAGCTCCCGCCGGTTCCGCGCCCGGACGTCGTCGGCGGAGCGGACCTTCACCGGTTCGCCGCGAGCGTGCAGTGAGCGCTCTAGTGCCTGCAGGGCGAAGACGACTTCGAGTCCGAGGCGGGGGCTGGAGACGGGCGTGGTGCCTTCGCGGATCGAGGAGGCGAAGTCCTTGAGCTCGAGGCCCAACGGCTCGGCGGCCTGGATCTGCGGCGCCACCATGTCACCGGTGCGGTAGGTGAGGCGGTACTCGCCGAAGTTGGCGGGCGGCTCGGCGAAGTCGAGCCCGCGGTCGTAGATCCGCACCGCTTCATCGGCCGAGGTGTCCTCGTACTGGATCATCCGCTGGCTGCCGACGACGACCATCTGGCGCATCTTGCGCGGCGCCAGCCAGGAGACCTGCACGTTGGCCTGGGCGCCGTCCTCGAAGCAGAGGGTCATGAAGGCGGTCTCGTGGACGCCGTCCTGGAAGACGCTGCGCCCGTTGGCGGTGACCTCGACCAGCGGTTTGCCGATCCAGTAGAGGAGGATCGAGAGGTCGTGCGGGGCGAGGTCGAGGATGACCCCGTCGCGCTGGTAGAGGCCGAGGTTCATCCGCGAGGAAGTGGCGAAGTAGATCTCGCCGAGGACGCCTTCGTCGATCAGCTCTTTGACCTTGTTGACGGACGGGCTGTAGAGGAAGGTGTGCCCGGGCATCAGGGTCCGTTCCACCTCCTCGGCCAACGCCACCAACTCGGCCGCCTCGCCGGCGGTGCGGGCCAGCGGCTTCTCCACCAGCACCTGCTTGCCGGCTTCCAGCGCCTGGCGCACCAGCATGTAATGGGTGTGGGGCGGGGTCGCGATCGCGACCGCTTCGACGTCGGGGTCGGCGAGGGCTTCGTCGAAGCTCTTCATCGTGCGCACGCCGGGGGTGCGCTTCTCGAACTCGGCGATCCGGCCTTCGTCGCGCTCGCAGAGAGCGATCAGCTCGAACTCGGGCCGGTCGATGATGTTGCGGACGATGTTCGGCCCCCAGTAGCCGTAGCCCACGACCACGGTGCCGATCGGTGAGTTGCTGCCCTGTGAGTTGGTCATACCGGAGCAACGGCGAAGGGGGCCGTGGACTTGCGTCGGGCGGGTCACGCGCGGATGAAAAACGAATGAGGGGCGGGTGGCCCGACTGATTTCCTTCCGCGCGCAAGTAATGGCGTCCCCGACCGTTCTCTGGGAAAGCCGCCCTTGCCGGCGCGTCCCCTGAAGAAAGTCGAACCGTGACCTCCATCTCGATCCTCAAGGAACTCTGGAAGCGCAAGCTGCTGGTGGCGCTGGTGTTCGTGCTCGCCGTCGCCGCCGCCGTGCTCGCCGTCTACCAGGTCAGCCTCACCCCGCCTGGCCTGAGCAAGCACTCGGAAATGGCCGCGACCGGCTCCAGCGAAGTCCTGATCGACTCGGCCCGCTCGCCGATCGCGGGCTCGAAACGGAACGTCGAAGGGCTGGCGACGCGGGCCGCCGTCTTCTCCCGGCTGATGGCGAGCGGCGACGTCGTCAAGGAGATCGCCAAAGAAGTGGGCGTGCGACCGTGGGAAATCCAGGTCACCGGGCCCCAGCCGTACCCGGGCGAGGCACCCGGCATCGCCGAAGCGGGAGAACGGCTCCCCTACGGCCTGACCTACACCCAGATCGGCCAGCTGCCGATCATCTCGATCTCCAGTCGCGCGCCGACGCTCCACACGGCGCGCGCGCTCGCCGGCGCGGCGCCGCGGTCGCTGGAACGGCTGGTCGCCGAAGTCCAGCGGAAACAGCAGACCCCGGCGACGGAACGGGTCGAGATCAGGACCCTGGGGCCGGCGCAGGTCAACCTCTCCGACAACGGCCCGGGCAAGAAGATCGCGATCGCCGTCTTCTTCGGCGTGCTCATCATCGGCATCGGCCTGATCCTCGGGATCCCGCGCTTCGTCGCCGCCTGGCGTCGCGATGGCGAGGAGGACGAGCTCGACGACGTCGCCGACATCAGCGAGCCGACCCCGACGCTGGTGATCCCCCACTCCGGGGTCGACCGGAAGCCCCGGGGCAAGGTCCGGCAGGGGTAGACGACGATGGAATTCGCGCGCACCTTCAAGGCCCTCTGGCGCAACCGCGTGTGGTTCGCGGTCGGCGTCGCGATCGCCGTCGCGGCAGCGATCCTCAGTGTCTACCAGGTCAGTCTGTTTCCGCCCGCGCTGACCAGCCGCACCAACGAATTCGCGACCGCTTCGACGCAGATCCTGGTCGACACGCCGAACTCCTCGTTCGCCGACCTGCAGGAGGAAGTCGACCCGCTGAACTATCGGGCGAGCGTCTTTTCCCGCTTCCTGGCGAGCCCCGAGGCGGTCGCCCTGATCGCCCGGGAAGCCCGCCTGCCCGACAACGCGATCGAGGCGCAGGGCCCCTACGAACAGGGCCAGCCCCTCTTCGCGATCGAACCGACGGCGGACAAGCGCAGCAGCCAGATCATCGGCGAGAGGGCGCTCTACCGGCTGCGATTCGAGAGCAACCCGAACATGCCGCTGATCTCGGTCTACGCCCAGGCGCCGACCGACGCAGGGGCGAAGCGCCTCGCCGACGCTGCCCCGGCCGCCCTTCAGCACTACGTCGAGGGGATTCAGGACGCGCAGAGGACCCCGATGACGCGGCGGGTGACCGTGCGCCAGCTGGGCGACGCGACCGGCGGCACGGTCAACGCCGGCGCCAACGTGCAGATCGCCCTGCTGGTCTTCTTCGTCGTCCTGATCCTCTGGAGCCTGCTGCTGATCCCGGCGCACACGATCTTGCGCGGTTGGCGGAAGGGACCGCACGACGACGGCGGTGGGTCGCCGCACTCCAACGGCCGCGGCTCCAGCGGGGACAGCGCGGAAGCGAAGCGGGCTCTGCGTCCATACCTGGAACGCGGCACCTTCTGAGACGATGAACGCGCTGCAGCGCATCGACTCGTGGCCGCACACGCGGCGCCCGCTTCCCTGGCTCTTCGCCGGCTTCCTCGCGTCGGTCTTCCTGATCCCGGTCGACGGCGTGCACCTCAAGGTCAGCCTCCCGTTCAGCTCCGACTACGGGCGCTTCTTCATCCTGCTGATCGCGATCGTCTGGCTCGGTGGGGTGGTGCTGGGGCGGCGACGGGGCCGGGTCCGGCTGCGCCCGCGCTACTGGGCCACGGCGCTGATCGCCTTCCTCGCGATCGCGATGCTCAGCATCGTCCTCAACTACCCGCGGATCACCAATCTCGGCGAACTGTCGGTGGCGGAGAAAAAACTCTTCGTGCTCTTCGGCCTGCTCGCCCTCTTCGCGATCTTCACCGTCTCCCTGCGGGTGACCGAGCTGCGCGCCTTCGGCGCCTTGATCGTCGTCCTCGCGACGATCACCTCGCTCGGCACGATCTACGAGCAGAAAACCGGGAACAACATCTTCTACTCGACCGCGTCCTCGGTCCTCTCGCCGATCGCCCACGTCGACGCGGCACCGACCGAAGGCGAAAAGTTCGGCCGGCCGATGATCGCGGGCCCGACCCGGCACGCGCTCTCGGTCGACTCGCTGCTCGGCATGGCGGCGCCCTTCGCGGTCGCCTTCGCGGCGTTCTCACCGACCCTGCGGCGCCGCCTGCTCTGGGGGCTTCTGGCCTGCATCATCGTCAGCGGCGCCCTCGTGACCCAGCGACGATCGGGGGTCGTGGTGCCCACCGTGGCGATCCTTGCGATCTTCGCCATGCGACCGCGGAAGTTCCTGCCGCTGGCTCCGTACGCCGTCGTCGCGGCAATGCTCGCGCTGGTCTTCGCCGGTGGGCACATCAACGCGATCACCCAGCTGACGAACGGCGGCGACCAGGCGTCCACCGACGGTCGCACCGCCGATTACGAAGCCGTCGTCCCCGATGTCCTCAGCCACCCGGCGATCGGGCGCGGCTTCGGCACCCACAACTCGCTTCTGCATGACACCTACCGGATCTTCGACAACGGCTACCTGGACCTGGTCTACGAAGTGGGCCTGATCGGCCTGCTCGTCTGGCTGGCGATGGTGCTGCTGCCGGTCTTCCAGGCCCGTTACGCGGCCCGGTCCGACAACCCGCTGCGCGGGCCGCCGGCGCTCGCCGCCTCCGCCGGGCTGCTCGCCTTCGGCGTGGCGATGGCGCTCTACGACGTGTTCAGCTTCCCGCAGGCGCTCTACCTGTTCGTCTTCATGGCGGCGATGTGCACCTGCGCCGCCTCGGTGGAACGGGTCGTCCCGAGGATCTCGGTGAGGCGGGTCGCGGGGGCCACGCGGCGGCGGCGCGAGCGCTCGCTGTCGGGCGCCGCCTGAGCCGAGCGCTACCCGAGCGGGATCTTGGCGAGGTTGTCGTCCCAGACGTTGCCGCGCCAGGTCCCGCTGCCGCGGAACAGGTCGGTCGCGATCCCGTAGGAGCCGGAGTTGGGGTAGTAGCCGTTTTCGTCGAACCCGCCGACGCACGGGTGGTGTCCGCCGTCGCTGTCGTAGCCTTCCTTGGTGGTGCAGCGGGCGAAGTGGTTGCCCTGGATGTTGAAGTAGCTCGAGCCCGCCCCTTCGGCGTGCGCGCAGGGGTAGAGCGTGTAGCCGCCGCCGGCGAGGAGGCTGCCCAGCACGGTCAGTCGATTGGTGCAGTCGGGGACGTCGACGCCGCCGCCGGAGTTGCCGAAGATCACCGCCGTCTGCTCGACCGGGTTCAGCAGCGTGTCGTGGACGACCTTGAGGTTGGTTTCGTTGAAGTAGACGTTCTCGACGTGGTTGGAGGAGATCACGAACTTCGCGATCCCGTAGGAGTCCTTCAGCAGGGTGGGGCCCGCCGCGTAGAGGTTGCCGTCGCAGGCGTGCAGGTAGGCGCCGACGATGACCATCTGGGAGCCGGTGTTGCGGATGTCCTGCTGGCAGGTCTGGCCGCGGGCGGTACGGGTCTCGACGTTGCGGATCTTGATCCCGTGGAGTCCCGCTTCGACCGTGATCGCGTAGTTGCCGCAGGAGTCGGTCGGGCCGCAGGTCGACGTCGAGGTGACGCGTGAGTCTTCGATCGTGACGTCGTCGGCGAGGATCTGGATCGTCCCGGTGACGTCGACGCCGGAGATGACGGTGCCGGGCTTGTCGACGGTGATCGATCCGCGCGGCTTCAGCGAGACGCCCTTGGGCACGCCGGTCGTCCCCGGTGCCGGGAAGCCGCATTCACGGGGTGACTTGAAGCAGTGAGCCTGCTTCACCGGCGGGTAGGGGGCCGGCTGGGGGTTCTGGGCGGAGCCCGAGGTCGCGGCGATCAGGGCGACGAACGCCGAGATGAGAAATGAGAAGGCCATCGGAGGCGGTATCGGTTGAGGATAAGCGCTTCAACCCGCGCCCGCACGGCCCGCACGATCATTCGCAGCCGCTGCTCCGTCCGTCGATGCAGACCTTGCGCAGGTTGTCGTCCCACACGTTGCCGCGCCAGGTCCCGGTGCCGAGGTAGTAGTCGCTGGCGATTCCGTAGGACCCTGAGGCCGGGTAGTAGCCGTTGGCGTCGAAGCCGCCCGAGCAGGGATGGTGGCCGCCGTTGGCTTCGTAGATCGAGGTGGTGAGGCAGCGGGCGAAGTGGTTGTCGATCACGTTCAGGGTGCTCGAACCGGGCTGGGCGGAGTGCGCGCAGGGGTAGAGCGAGTAGCCGCCGCCCGCGAGCAGGCTTTCCTGGATGGTCAGCTGGTTCGAGCAGTTGGTGACGTCGCGGCCGCCGCCGGAGTTGCCGAAGATCACCGCGGTCTGGTTGACCGGGTTCAGCAGCGTGTCGTGGATGGCGGTGAAGCTGGTTTCGTTGAAGTAGATGTTCTCGATGTGGTTGGTGGAGATCACGATCTTCGCGATCCCGTAGGAGTCCTTCAGCACGGTCGGGCCCGCCGCGTAGACGTTGCCGTCGCAGGCGTGCAGGTAGGCCGCTTCGATGGTGAGGCTTGAGCCGGTGTTGCGGATGTCCTGCTGGCAGGTGGCGGCGGGCGCGGTGGCGGTCTCGACGTGGGCGATCCGCACGCCGGTCAGCCCCGCTTCGACCTTGATCGCGTAGTTGCCGCAGGAATTGGTCGGGCCGCAGGTGGAGGTTTGGGTGACGCGAGAGTTTTCGATCGTCACGTCGTCGGCGAGGACTTGGATCGTCCCGGTGACGTCGACGCCGGAGACGACCGTGCCCGCCTGGCGGATGACGAGCGAGCCGCTGGGGGTGAGCGTGGTCCCGGCCGGGACCCCGGTGTTGGTCGGGTCCGGGTAGCCGCAGCGCGAAGGGACGGAGAAGCAGCCGCTGGTCGGGACGGGCGGGGTCGGGGGAGTGGGGGGCGAGGGGTTCGCGGGCTCGCTCGGCGCACTCGGCTCGCTCGGCTCGCTCGGCGCCGGATCGCCGGGTTCGCCCAGCGGCGGAGTCGTCGTCCCCGCCCCGGGGGGCGCGGGGCGCGAGTCGGAGTCCGGCTTCACCTTCACCTCGCCGTTGCGGCCGCTTCCGGGCGTGGGGACGGCTTCGTCCAGTCGCGGCGCCGGCGATGCCTCGCCACGAGGCGCGGTTTCGGTGGCACCGGCCTGGACCTTCGCCTTGCGGCGATGGCGGGCCTTGCGGTGCTTCTGTTGCTTGTGCCGGAGCCGATCGTGGCGGTTTCCCTTGGCCGCGATGCGCTCGTCCACCCGCGGTCCCTGCGCGCGCAGCCCCGCGGGACTCGCGGTGGTGGCGATGGCCGAGCCGGACAGGGCGACGAGAGCACTCGCGAGGAGGAGCAGACAGACAAGAGCGCGGACTGGACGAGATGCGTGCATGAGTGGTCCCCCCATCGGCCAGAAGCAAGCCCCTGCTCGGCCCTAGTTAGGAAATTGGACTTATGTCCTAATAGGTACTAGCATGGCACGGGTTAAAGCACTGTTATGTCCCCTTTTTTCAGGGGGCCGGGACGCTCGCTGACTTAAGGGCGCCAGGGCGCCCTTAAGTCAGCGAGCGATGGCACCCTCCCCGAGGCGCCGCCGGGCGTCCCACGCCAGGCCCGCCTTCCCGAATGGCCTACGAGTGGCCGAGCGGGGGCTGGGCGGCGCCGAGGGCGACCAGGAGGCCGGCGAGCTCGTTGCGGGCTCGCTTGCGGCGGGAGGCCGAGAAGAGGCCGAGGGGGGCGAGGATCGCGGCGCGGAGGGCGTGGCGCAGGGCGTGGCCGGCGCGGATCCCGGTCGCCTTGACGCGGCCGTAGTGCTTGCCGGCGAAAAGGATGCGGGAGTGCGTCAGTTGGGGCATCAGGGCGCCCGAGGAGCCGTCGCCGCAGTGGTGGACGACGGTCAGGTTCGGCAGGTGCTCGACCTGCCAGCCCGCCTGCCAGAAGCGGTAGCACCAGTCGCACTCCTCTGAGTAGAGGAAGAAGCGCTCGTCGAGCGGTCCGACCGCTTCCACCGCCTCGCGGCGGGCGATCAGGAAGGCGCCGACGAGCCAGTCGGCGGCGCCAGCGCGGGCGTAGCGGCCGCGGTCCACGACCCGCTCCTGGAGGCCGCGGCCGAGCGGCCACTTGTCGACGAAGAGCGCCTCGCCGAAGCTTCGCGCGGGCGAGGGGAAGCGGCGGATCGAGGGGAGGGGGTGGCCGTCGGCGTCGCTCTGGATGACGCTGGCCAGGCCGACCTCGGGACGGGCGTCCATCGCCGCGACGAGTTCGGCGAGCGAGCCGTGGCGGAACTCGACATCGGGGTTCAGCAGCAGTATGTAGCGGCCACGGGCCTCGCGCAGGGCGACGTTGTTGGAGGCGGCGAAGCCCCGGTTCTCGCGGCGAAAGAGCCGCACGTCGGGGAAGCGGGCGGCGACCGCCTCCGGGGTGCCGTCGGTCGAGCCGGCGTCGACGACCAGCCACTCCGCGTCGAGCCACCCCTGGGCGGCGAGCGCCGACTCGAGCGTCTCCAGCGCCTTCTCGCGCCCGTTGTGGGTGACGACGATGACCGAGAGGTCGGGGCGCTCGCCCGGGGCGCAGTCGGCCCGCGGCGCGGCGCCGGCTCCGGCGTGGGGCGAGCTGACGGGGTTCACGCCGAAACAACGGTCGGCCGGGACGGCTTCTTGCGCCCGCGGAAGCAACCGCGCCGCCGCCTCGTTCCTTCGTTGAGATGGATACCGCCCAGGACGCCCCCCGCATCGCCTTGGCTGCCGCGCCGTCCCGCCGCCTCCGCGTGCCCTCGCTCGGCGGGCTGGTGCAGCGGCCGCGGATCCTCAAATACAAGGCTCTTTCGACCACCAGCCCGCGCGGCGGCGAGCCGATCGTCCTCCAGCCCGTCCTCTGGGTCGGGCACGGCACCGTGACGCTCGGCGAGGGGGTCCAGTTCGGCTGGCGCTCCTCACCGCTCTTCTATGCCGGCTACTGCCACGTCGAGGTGAGCAGTGCCGAGGCGACGATCGAGATCGGCGACCGGACCGAGTTCAACAACAACCTGATGCTGAAGAGCGAGGGACCGGGGATCCGGATCGGCAAGGACGGCCTCTTCGGCGCCAACATCGAGATCTTCGACAGCAACTTCCACGACCTTCACCCGGACCGCCGCCACGGTGGCGAGGTGAAGATGGCGCCGGTCGAGATCGGCGACAACGTCTTCGTCGGCATGGGGGTCAAGATCCTCAAGGGCTCGACGATCGGCTCCGACTCGGTGATCGGCGCCGGCGCCGTGGTCACCGGCGACATCCCCGCCGGCGTCGTCGCGGCAGGCAACCCGGCGCGCGTGATTCGCGAGCTTTGAGGCGGGCGGCCGGTGACGGACTCGCCCAGCTGTTCCTTATGCGCCTATTAGGCGCATAAGGAACAGCTGACGGGACGGCCCTCCTCCACGGCCCGGGCAGGCGTGGCCGGGACGGCGGGGGTGACCCTTCCCTCACGAACTGCGGGGAGGTTCGTCCAGGGTCACCCCCGCCGTCCCTCCCGGGCCACTCCCGGGGGGAAGGGTGGAGGGACCGTGCCGGGAGGGTCACGGGAGCGTCACGGATCCCTCACGGATGCGTGACCCCGTGACGAAGACGCCGGGAAACCCCACGCGCCCCGGAGGTGAGTTCGCAGTTAGCGACACATATTGTCGCTAACTGCGAACGCGGTCCGGGGCGGGACCCCGCGGGGGCCGCGAGGTGTGACGTCCCCGGCGTCTTCGTCACGAACCCTTGGCGTCTTCCTCTCAGAAGCCTCACGTCCTGGGCGCCTCATGGGGGTCACAGCCTGCCAGGACCCCCATGAGGCGCCCAGGACGTACCCCGGACGGCCGCCCGGGCCACGAGCCCCACGTTCAGGTGCCCTGCAGGGAGGGGCGGAGGCGGAGGCGGTTGCGGAGGCGTGGGGGGACGATGCGGTTGAAGATCGCCTGCTGGGTGGCCCAGACGTCGGCGAAGCAGAGGCGCAGGACGAGGAGATAGACGACGGCGCCGAGCAGGCCTAGGGCGAGCATCCAGGGGAGGGCTGGGAGGTTGGCGGCGGTGAGGGCGAAGCTGGCGGGGACGGTGACGGCTGCCATCGCGATCGAGCAGACGGTCGCGGGCGCGACGTCGTCCCAGAGGCGGTGCATGAAGCTGCGGCTGAGGCCCTGGCGGATCAGGAAGTAGCTGACGATGACGAAGGCGGAGTGGACGACCCCGGCGGCGATCGCGACGGCGGTGATCCCGAGCGGGGCGACGACGAGGACGGCGAGGCCGTAGGCGAGGAAGTGCCCGGCGCCGAAGGCGAGCACCGCCCGCGGCCGCCCGCTCGCCATCAGCACGGTGCCCGCGGCGTCGATCAGGACCGTCGCCGCGCCGCCGATCGCCAGCACCTGCACCGGGGTCGAGGCGGCGGTCCAGTTGGGACCGAAGACGAAGGGGACCAGGGTCGGGGCGGTGATCGCCAGCAGCACCAGCAGCGGGAACAGCGCGATCGTCAGCACCCGCACCATCTGCCGGTGCAGGTGGTCCATGCGCTCCGCGCTGTCGGTGCGGGAGAGGACCGGGAAGCCGATCTGGCTCATCACCGAGCCGAGCTTCGACTGGTATTCGACCGCGACCGAGTAGGCGCGGAAGTAGAGGCCGGTCTGGGTCGGCCCGAGGCGGGCGCCGATCACGGCGTAATCGACGTTGCTGAAGCCGACCCAGGTGAGCGAGGCCAGCGACATCGGCAGGGCGAAGTCGAGGAGCTCGCGGACCTCGCGGCGGTGGAAGCGGGGCATCGTCGGGTGGGCGCTGGTGCAGGCGATCACCGAAACCATCGCCGAGCCGGCGAGGAGGCCGAGCACGAGCGCCTCGCCGGTCAGGCCGGCCAGCGCCAGGACGACGCTGACGATCACCCGGGTGGCGGTGTTGGCGACTTCGATCTCGCTGAGGCGGCGGAAGGCGAGGCGCCGGCGCAGCTGGGCCAGCGGCACCGAGCTGAATGCGGTGATGAAGCACATCGGCGCCAGCAGGGCCATCAGCTCGGCGGTGCGCCCACCGAAGATCGGCTTGACCACGAACTCGGCGACCAGCAGCGCGCTGACGGTCATGAAGAGGCCGATCGAGAGGGCCAGCGCCGAGCCCGCCTCGAGGTGCGCCTTCGCCGCGATCTTGCGCTGGACCAGCGCGTTGCTGAGCCCGGCCCCGGCGATCAGCGTGCCGAGTTCGACGGCGATCGTCGCCACCGCGAAGTTGCCGAATTCGGTCGGCGCGATGAGCCGCGCCAGCACCACCATCGAGCCCAGCTGCAAGAGCTCGGCGGTCGGCCGCGAGATCGCCGACCAGCGCACCCCGTGGGCGGCCGCCTCGCCGAGGTCCGGGGCCTCGGTCGCGTCCGCGGCCTCGGTCGCCTCCGGCAGGTCCGGGGCCTCCGGGGCGTCGGTTGCGTCGTGGTTCGGGGAAGCGGCCACGATGACTCCGGCTCAGGGCCCTTCGGGGCGCAGCGACGATCCGGCCAGCGAGCGCTTGACCGCGACCGCGCGGTCGGCGAGCGGCCGGCGCACCGCCGCCGGCGTCGCGCAGATCGCCAGCCAGGCGGCCGCCTTCGGCGTGAGCCGTTCCCGCAGCGAGTCCCGGTAGAACCGCCGCGCCTCCTCGTCGCGGTCGGCGTCGGAGAGGTCGCGGCCGACGCTGAAGAGGTCGGCGGCGATCAGCTTGCGGGCGAGCCGCGGCGCCACCAGGTGGCGGTTGCGCCGGCGCACCATCAGGTTCGACTCGTGGACGGCGAGCTTGTTGGAGGACACGTTGCTGTCGTGGCGCCGGTAGTGGACGACGGTCGCCGGGTCGTAGTGGAACCGGGCGCCGAGGGCGAGCGCCCGCGTCCAGAAGTCGTAGTCCTCGCAGCGGGTGTCGCGGAAGCCGCCGACCCGCTCGAACAGGGCGCGCCGGACGAAGGTGGTGGAGGGGCAGATCGGGTTGTCGAGGAACATCACCCGGCCCAGGTGGGAGCCCTCCAGCGGCCCGGCGGCGCGGCCGTCCGGCGGCATCCCCCAGCGGCCCTCGTAGTTGCCGAAGACGCGGGCCTCGCCGAAGGCGACGTCGAGCGCTGGATCGTCCTCGACCGCCGCCACCTGCGCCGCCAGCTTCCCCGGCTCCCAGAGGTCGTCGGCGTCGCACTTGGCGACGTAGTCGCAGCGCGCCTCGCGGAAGCAGGTGTTCATCGCCCCCCAGACGCCCTGGTTGGCCTGGCGGACGACCCGGATCTCGCTGCCGAACTCGGCCAGCACGTCGGGCGTGCCGTCGGTCGAGCCGTCGTCGACGACCACGACCTCGTCCGGCGGGCGGGTCTGGGACAGGACCGTGTGGAGCGACTCGGCGACGAACTCCTCGGTGTTGTACACCGGCATCACCGCGCTGATCGTCAGCTTGGCGGTCATGCGCGCAGGGGCCGGCGGGAGCCCGGCAGGTCGTCGATCGCCCGTTTCAGCTTCACCAACCGCGCGCCGAGCCCGTCCCGCACCCCCGCCGGGAGGCTGAGCACGGCGATCCAGGCCAGCGCCCGGACGCTCTGGGTGACGCCCTGCCCGTGCCAATAGCGGAGCGAGCGGGCGAAGCTGCGGCGCGCCTCGCGGGCTTCGCCGTCGTCGACCTGACGGCGGCCGGCGCGGAAGAAGATCGGCGCGAAGCCCCGCGCCCGCACCCGCGGATCCTTGACTTCGCCCTCGTACCGGCGCAGCACCTTGTATGAGCACTCGTCCATCCAGGCGGTCTTCCAGGAGAGGTTCTCGCCGTGCTGGCGCCAGCTGACCAGCGGCCGCGGCTCGTAGTAGAAGCGGGACCCGGCGGCCAGGGCGCGGAACCAGTACTCGTAGTCGTCGGCGCCGAAGTTCTCGATGAACGGTCCCAGCCGCTCGAAGACGCCGCGGCGGATGACGATCGAGGGGGCGTTGATCACGCAGCCGGCGGCGAACAACTCGTCGCGCAGGGCGTCGGAGTCGAGCACGCCGACCCCCGGCGGGCGGGTGTGGTCGCCCTCGATCAGGCCGGTCATCACCGCGTGGCCGCAGAAGAAGTCGACCTCGGGGTGGGCGGCGATCGCGGCGCGCTGCAGCTCGAGCTTGTGCGGCTCCCAGGTGTCGTCGGCCCCGCACATCGCGACGAAATCGCCACGGGCGGCGGCGAAGGCGGTGTTGAAGGCGGCCGGGCAGCCGCCGTTCTCGCGCCGGATCACGCGGATGCGGTCGCCGAACTTGGCCAGCTCGCGGGCGGTGCCGTCGGTGGAGCCGTCGTCGACGACGATGACCTCGTCCGGCGGCGCGGTCTGGCCGAGGATCGAGTCGAGCGCGTCGCCGATCCACTTCTCCGCCTGGTAGGCGGCGACGACGGCGGAGATGGTGGCTGGGGAGGTGCGGGCCATGTGTTTGGATAAACGCCATGCGCTCCCGCAAACTTGCGTCTCCCGGGCATGGCCAAGGCCGCCGCGCGTAGCCTCGCCCGGGACCTGCGGCGACGGCGGGTGCTGCGGCGGCGCCGGCCGCCGGAGATCAAGGCCGGCGGCGGCTCGGGGGAGGCGACGATCTACTACCTCTGCCCGAACTACGCGGCGCCCAGCGGCGGCATCCGGGTGATCTACCGGCACGTCGACCTGCTGAACGAGGCGGGGCGCCCGGCGGCCGTCCTCCACCACACCGACGGCTTCCGCTGCGACTGGTTCGAGAACCGCACCCGGGTGCTGGGCGCCCCGAGCGTCGAGCTCGGCCCGGCCGACGTCCTCGTCGTCCCCGAGGTCTACGGGCCCTTCCTCGACCGCCTGCCGCGCGGCCCCCGCCGCGTCGCCTTCAACCAGAACGCCTACATGACCTTCCAGCACGTCGCCGCCGCGGCGCGGCCCGACTACGGCGCCTTCGCGGCGGCGATGACGGTCTCCGAGGACAGCGCCGAGCTGCTGCGCTTCGCCTTCCCCGGGCTGCGGGTCGAGGTCGTCCCCAACTCGATCGACCCGGACCGCTTCCACCCGGGGCCGGAGCCGCCCGGGCGCCGCCTGGCGCTGATGCCGCGCAAGCGCCCCGCCGACGCGGAGCTGATCTTCCGACTGCTCGGCGACCGGCTCGCGGGCTGGGAGGTGACCCCGATCGAGGCGATGAGCGAGGCGGAGACCGCGGCGACGCTGCGGGCCGCGCCGGTCTTCCTCGCGCTCGGCTTCCGCGAGGGCTTCGGCCTGCCGGCGGCGGAGGCGATGGCGAGCGGCTGCTTCGTCGTCGGCTTCCCCGGCTTCGGCGGGCGCGAGATCTTCGACCCGAGCTTCTCGGTCGCGGTCGAGGACGGTGACGTCGGCGCCGCCGCCGCGGCGACGGCGAGCGCCTGCGCGCGCTACGAGGCCGATCCCGACGCGGTGCGCGCCGACGGGGCGCGCGCGGCGGCGGCGGTCGGCGAGCGCTTCTCCCGGGCGCGGCAGGCGGCCCGGATCCTGGAGTTCTTCGACCGCCTCGGCTGACCGGTGGAAGAAGCGCCGGCGAACGGCCGTTCTTGGGGTGATGGACGACGCACGAATGCTGATCATCACCCCGGTCCGCAACGAGGAGGGCCACATCGAGGGCGTCGCCCGGGCGCTTGCCGCGCAGACCCGGCGGCCCGCCCTCTGGGTCGTCGTCGACGACAACTCGACCGACGGCACCGGCGCCGTCCTCGCCCGCCTGGCCGCCGAGCTCGACTTCATCAAGGTCGTCGCGACGCCCCCCGACTTCACCGTCAAGAGCGCCGACCGGCTCGCCGTCGCGGCGGCCCCGCGCGCCTTCAACTTCGGCCTGGCGGCGGCCGGCGACACCTCCGGCTTCACCCACATCGGCAAGCTTGACGGCGACGTCGAGCTGCGCCCCGACTATTTCGAGCGGATCCTCGCCCGGTTCGACGCCGACCCGTCGCTGGGGATCGCCGGCGGCGTGATCATGGAGCGCCAGGAAGGCGAGTGGAAGGCGACCGCGAGCGCCCGCGACCACGTGCGCGGCGCGCTGAAGCTCTACACCAGCGAGTGCTTCGCGGCGATCGGCGGCGTGGTCGAGCGGCTCGGCTGGGACGGGATGGACGAGGTGCTCGCCCGCATGCGCGGCTACACCACCCGCTCCTTCGAGGACGCCGAGGCACTGCACTTCCGCGAGACCGGCAGCGCCGACGGCAGGCTGCGCGGCCACGTCCGCTGGGGCGAGTCGCACTGGATCCTCAACCACGGCGTCGTCTGGACCGCCGCGCGCGCGGTCAAGACCGCGCGGCTGCGCCCCCGCGGCGTCTCCGGCGCCGCCTACATGTACGGCTACGCGCGGGCGGCGGTGCGCCGCGTCCCGCGGGTCGAGGTCGACGGCTATCGCCGCTTCGTCCGCACCGAGCAGCGCCGCCGGATGTCGGCCGCCGTGCTCGGCACCGCAAGGTTTCCTGAAGGCCGGTCGTTGCTCCGGTGAAGACCACTACCCCGAGGAAGTCATGATCAAGAACCAACGGATACTCGTCACCGGCGGCGCGGGAACGATCGGCTCGACCCTGGTCGATCAGCTGGTCGAGGCCGGGGCCGCCGAGGTGGTCGTGCTGGACAACTTCGTCCGCGGCCGCCGCCGCAACCTCGAGTGGGCTCTCGCCAACGGCAACCTCACCGTCGTCGACGGCGACGTGCGCGACAAGGACCTCGTCCGCGCGCTGACCGAGGGCGTCGGCGTCGTCTTCCACCAGGCCGCGATCCGGATCACCCAGTGCGCCGAGGAGCCGCGGCTGGCCAACGAAGTCCTCGTCGACGGGACCTTCAACGTGGTCGAGGCGGCCGCCGAGGCCGGGGTCGACAAGCTGATCGCCGCCTCCTCGGCCTCGGTCTACGGGCTCGCCACCGAGTTCCCGACCGCCGAGTCCCACCACCCCTACGCCAACGACACGCTCTACGGCGCCGCCAAGGTCTACAACGAGGGCCTGCTGCGGAGCTTCCACGCGATGAAAGGCCTCGACTACGTCGCCCTGCGCTACTTCAACGTCTACGGCCCGCGGATGGACGTCCACGGCCTCTACACCGAGGTGCTGGTGCGCTGGATGGAGCGGATCGCCGAGGGCAAGCCGCCGCTGATCTTCGGCGACGGCCTGCAGACGATGGACTTCGTCTGCGTCCCCGACATCGCCCGCGCCAACGTGCTGGCCGCCGAGGCCGACGTCACCGACCGCGTCTACAACGTCGCCAGCGGCACCGAAGTCAGCCTGCGCGGGCTGGCCGAGGCGCTGCTGCGGACGATGGGCTCCGACCTCGACGTCGAGTACGGCCCGGCCCGCGCCGTCAACGGCGTCACCCGCCGCCTCGCCGACACCGGCGCCGCCGCGCGCGACCTCGGCTTCAAGGCGGAGATCGACCTCGAGCAGGGGCTCGCCGAGCTGGTCGACTGGTGGCGGGCGGAGAAGGCCGTCGACCGGGCGCCGGTGCTGACGGGATCGGAGGCGCGCTGATGGACGTGCCGTTCGCCAAGCCCTACCTGGCCGGCGGTGAGGCCGAGGCGGTCGCCGCGGTGATCGCCTCCGGTTGGCTCACCCAGGGGCCGCGGGTGCAGGAGTTCGAGCGCGCCTTCGCGGCGCGGGTCGGGGCCGCCGAGGCGGTCGCGACGACCAACTGCACGACCGCGCTGCAGCTCTCCCTCTACGTCTCCGGGGTCGGTCCCGGCGACGAGGTGATCGTGCCGTCGCTGTCCTTCATCGCCACCGCCAACGCGGTCTGGCAGTGCGGCGCGACGCCGGTCTTCGCCGATATCGACCCGCTGACCTGCAATCTCGACCCGGCCGCGGTCGAGCGGGCGATCACGCCGCGCACGAAAGCCGTGATGCCGGTGCACCAGGTCGGCCTGCCCGCCGACATGGACGGCTTCGCCGACCTCGCCGCGCGGCACGGCCTGACGATCGTCGAGGACGCCGCCTGCGCGATCGGCGCCGAGCACCGCGGCCGGCCGATCGGCTCGCTCGGCAACCTCACCTGCTTCTCGCTGCACCCGCGCAAGGTCATCACCTGCGGCGAGGGCGGCATGATCGCGACCCAGGACCCGCTCGTCGCCGAGCGCCTGCGCCAGCTCCGCCAGCACGCGATGGACCAGTCGGCGCTGGCCCGCCACGCGGCCGAGAAGGTCGTCGTCGAGCACTACCCGGAGCGCGGCTGGAACGCGCGGATGACCGACCTCCAGGCGGCGGTCGGGCTGCGGCAGCTGGACGCGCTGGAGACGATCCTCGCCGAGCGACGGCGGCTCGCCGAGCGCTACGAGGAGCTGCTCGCCCCGGTCCCGACGCTGGCGATCCCGACCGAACCGGAGTACGCGCGGCGCACCTGGCAGTCCTACTCGGTGCGGGTGAAGCCCGAGGCGGGCATCGCCGCGGCCGAGCTGATGGACCTGCTGCTGGAGGACGGCATCGCGACCCGTCGCGGGATCATGGCGATCCACCTCGAGCAGAGCTACCAGAACTCGGCGGGCTCGCTGCCGCACACCGAGGCGGCCGCGCGCGAGCACGTGCTGCTGCCGCTCTTCCCGGGCCTCGCCGACGAGCAGCTGGACTTCGTCGTCGACCGGCTCGCCGTGCACACCGGGGCGGTGATCGCGACGTGACCGTCAAGACCGTTGGGGAGCGGGTCACCGAAATCGACATGACCACGCTGCTGCGGACCGAGACGCCGCGCGTCTCCGACGTCGCGATCCGGGTGCTCGACGTGCTCGTCGCCGGGATCATGCTGATCGTCCTGTCGCCGCTGCTGGCGCTGACCGCGCTGCTGATCAAGCTCGACTCGCCGGGGCCGGTGATCTTCTGGCAGCGCCGCCTGGGGAAGGACCTGAAGCCGTTCGACGTCGCCAAGTTCCGCACCATGTACGACGGCTCGGCGGCCGATCCGCACCGGGTCCACGTCGAGCGGATGATCCGCGAGGAGGGCGACGGGGAGGGCGAGGGCAAACCGGTGCCGATGATGAAGATGGAGAAGGACCCGCGGGTGACGAAGGTCGGCGGGTTCCTGCGACGCAGCAGCATCGACGAGCTGCCGCAGCTGTGGAACGTGCTGCGGGGGGAGATGTCGCTGGTCGGCCCGCGGCCACCGATCCAGTACGAGGTCGACAAGTACCCGGTGCGCGCCTACCGCCGTTTCGCCGTGCGTCCCGGCCTCACCGGCCTCTGGCAGGTGCGCGGCCGCAGCCTCACCAGCTTCCCGGAGATGATCGCGCTCGACGTCGACTACGTGGAGCGGCGCTCGCTCGCGCTGAACCTGAAGATCCTGCTGCTGACCGTGCCCACCGTGATCCACGGCAAGGGCGCCAGGTGAGCGGGGCCGGTGACGGTCGACGAGCGCTGCTGATCTCCGAGAACCAGGGGGTCCCGCGCGACCGCCGGGTCTGGAACGAGGCCCGCGGCCTCGCCGCGGCGGGCTGGGACGTGAGCATCGCCGCGCCCTTCAGCGAGGGGTGCGAGCAGGCGGCGAGCGAGACGGTCGAGGGGATCGAGATCCACCGCTTCCCGCTGCGCCCGGCGGACGGCGCCGCCGACTACGCGCGCGAGTACGGGCAGGCGGTGTGGCGGCTGCGCCAGGTGGTCGGGAGGATCGGCCGCGAGCGTCCCTTCGACGTCGTCCACACCGCCAACCCGCCCGACTTCCTGCTCTGGTCCGCGCGCTCGGCGCGCCGGCGCGGCGCCGCCTTCGTCTTCGACCACCACGACCTGATGCCGGAGCTCTTCCGCGCCCGGTTCCGGCGCGCCGGCCTGCCCTACAAGGCGTTGCTGGCGCTGGAGCGGGGGGCGATGCGGAGCGCCGACGTGGTCATCTCCACCAACGAGTCCTACAAGCGGCTGGCGATCGGGCGCGGCGGCAAGGATCCCGCGGACGTGTTCGTCGTCCGCAACGGGCCCGACCTGGCGAGGTTCACCCCGGTCGAGCCCGACCCTGAGCTGCGCGCGGACCGCCGTTTCCTACTCGCCTACGTCGGCGTGATGGGGCCCCAGGACGGGGTCGACCAGGCGATCCACGCGCTGGCCGCGCTGCGCGATCGCCGCGGCTCCGACTGGAAGGCGATCTTCATCGGCGAGGGCTCCGAGCGCGCCGGGCTGGAAGCGCTCGCCGCGGGGCTCGGCATCGGCGACTCGGTCGAGTTCGCGGGCTGGTGCGAAGACGGCGACATCCGTCGCATCCTCTCCAGCGCCGACCTCTGCCTGGCACCCGACCCGCCGAGCCCGCTCAACGACGTCTCGACGATGATGAAGGTCCCCGAGTACATGGCGATGGGCTCCCCGATCGCCTCCTTCGACCTGCCCGAGACCCGCGTCTCGGCCGGCGAGGCCGCCGCCTACGCGGCCCCGACCCCCACCGCCCTCGGCACCCTGGTCGACGACCTCCTGAACGACGAGTCCCGCCGCCGCCACATGGCCGCGGTCGCCCTCGAGCGTGTCACCGAGCTCTCCTGGCAACGCTCCACCGAGCGCCTCCTGGCCGCCTACGAGCGCGCCGTCGAGAACCGCCGCCGCTGAGGGCACTGAGGCCGGCGGGAAGGGACGGGGCCGAGTGGGGAGGGGACCCACTTCCCGGCCTGCCGGGCGACGGCGGGTGCCGGGGGTGCGCCTGGGTGACGGGCTGGTGACCGCGTAGATCCGCCCCGCTGTTCCTTATGCGCCTATGAGGCGCATAAGGAACAGCTGACGGGGGACGACCGAGGCACGGGCCCTCCCGTCCACGGCCCGGGCAGTCGGGGAAGGACGGGACGGCGGGGGTGACCCTTCCCTCACGAACTGCGGGGAGGTTCGTCCAGGGTCACCCCCGCCGTCCCTCGCGGGCGCCCCCGGGCGTCCTGCGGCCACGGATGCCTCACGAAAGCGGCACGGATCCCTCACGGATGCGTGACCCCGTGAGGAAGACGCCGGGAAGGTCACGCTTCCGTCCGTGTCGTCCGACCGTCACGGTCGCCCTGCAGCTCTTTGGGTGGCCATGGCGACCACAAGAGCTGCAGGGCGTTACGGACCTCTCGATCCCGGCCCGGATGTGCCCCGGAGCGCGAGGAAGTGTGACGTCCTCCCGCAGGGACCCTCACGTCCCGGGGGTATCTGAACGGTCAGCGATCTCCGCTGTTCCTTATGCGCCTAAGAGGCGCATAAGGAACAGCGGAGATCCTGGACCGCGCGGATCCCCCGGAGGACGTGACGAACCCTTGACGCCTCCCCCGCACCCCTCGCGTCCTGGGCGCCTCATGGGGGTCACAGCCTGCCAGGACCCCCATGAGGCGCCCAGGACGCACGGGACCATCTCGGACGGCCGCCCGCCCCTGCCGACGGACCGACGACTCAGGTCACCAGCTCGGGTCGAAGGCCGCTACGGCGGCGGCGACGCGGGTGATCTCGGCGGGGGAGATCGTCGGGAAGATCGGCAGGGAGACGATCTCGCCGGCGAGGCGCTCCGCTACCGGGAGGCTGCCGGGGCCCTGGCCCAGGTCCGCGTAGGCGGGCTGGAGGTGGATCGGGGTCGGGTAGTGGATCGCGCTGGCGACGCCTTCGGCCTCGAGATGGGCGCGCAGCTCGTCACGGGAGTCGCTGCGGGCGACGTAGAGGTGGAAGACGTGGTCGGCGTCCGCGGCGACCGGGGCGGGGGTGAGGACGGAAGTCCCCGCGAGCGCCGCGGTCAGCGCCGCGCCGGCCTCGCGACGCCGCTGGTTGGCCGCGTCGAGGTGGCGGAGCTTGACCGACAGGATCGCCGCCTGCAGGCCGTCGAGGCGGTCGGTGCGGGCGGGCATCTCGTGGTGGTGGCGGCTGCCCTCGCCGTGGGAGCGGAGCAGGCGCACCCGCTCGGCGATCGCCTCGTCGTCGGTGACGAGCGCACCGCCGTCGCCCCAGGCCCCGAGGTTCTTGGTCGGGTAGAAGCTGAAGCAGCCGACGTCGCCGATCGAGCCGGCGCGCCGCCCCTTGTAGACCGAGCCGTGCGCCTGGCAGGCGTCCTCGATGAGGAAGATGCCGCGCTCGTCGCAGAGCGCCGCCAGCGGCTCCATCTCGACCGTGCGGCCGTAGAGGTGGACCGGGATCACGCAGCGCGTGGCGTCGGTGATCGCTGCCTCGACCGTCGCCGCGGTGAGCAGCGAGGTCGCCTCGTCGACGTCGACGAGGCGCGGCGTCGCACCGACCGCGCTGACCGCCTCGGCGGTGGCGATGAAGCTGTTGGTGGGGACGATCACCTCGTCGCCGGGACCGATCGCGAGCGCCCTCAGCGCCAGCTCCAGCGCCGCGGTGCCGGAGGAGACCCCGACCGCGAAGCGCGCGCCGCACCACTCGGCGAACTCCGCCTCGAAGGCTTCGACCGGCGCGCCCAGGGTGAAGGCCGACTTGGCGGCGACATCGGCGACGGTCGCCAGCAGCTCCTCCATCAGCGCCGGGTCGCCGTTGTCGAGGCGGACGAAGGGGACCCGGGCGGGCGCGTCGAGGGTGGTCGAGCCGGGAGCCGTCATGCCTGCATCTCCTCGAGCTCTGGATCGGGCTGCGCGCTGGCCGCCACGGGGTACAGGTCGAGGAACACGGCACTGGCCTCCTTGCGTGAGTGGACTCCGAATTTGGTGAAGATCGACGCCATGTGGCTTTTGATCGTGCTTTCGGCGAGCACGAGCGTCTTGGCGATCTCGGCGTTGGTGAGACCCTCGCAGACAAGGCTCAGCACCTGCCGCTCGCGGTGGGAGAGGTAGGGCCGCTCGACCCCGGCGCGGGTGTTGCGCGGGACGACCGACTGGCCGCTTTCCACGGCCCGCACGCTGATCACCAGCGCCGCCCGCAGTTCGGGTTCGAAGACCAGGGCGTCGGCGCCCGCGTCGAGCGTGCGGCGCACCGCGGTGGCGGTGGCGCGGGGTGAGATGACGACGATCGCGGGGCCACGGTTTTCGCGCCGCAGCCGGCGCAGCGCCGTCATCTGCGGCGGCCGGTCGACGTCGCAGGCGAAGATCACGGTCCCGGCGGGGCCGACTTCGTACTCGGCGAGCGCCGCCGGGCTGGCGATCGCCTCGGCCCGCCTGCCGGCGTCGCGGAGCGCGTCGATGATCTCGTGCCGGATCGTCGGCTCCTCGGCGATCACCACGAGCGAGCCGGCAGGGGATTCGGTCGAGGGCATGATCCCCCGCTTCTGGACGATCGACATATCCCACTAACGCGGGGACCGGCCCCGCACTTGCACGGCGGCGCGACTCAGTCTCTCGAAAGCCCGGGGACGGTCGTCCCGTTAGCCCATATATATGAGCAACGCGCCCGCCAACGATGCCCCGCACCGCCTGCTGAACGACGTCGAGCTCGGCGCCGGGGTCCAGATCTTCTCCTTCGTCAACCTCTATGGCTGCCGGATCGGCGACGGGACCCGGATCGGGACCTTCGTCGAGATCCAGCGCGGCGCGGTGATCGGCGCCGCCTGCAAGATCCAGAGCCACACCTTCATCTGCGACGGGATCGAGATCGGCGACCGCGTCTTCGTCGGCCACTCGGTCACCTTCGTCAACGACAAGGAACCGCGCGCCACCGCCGCCGGGGGCGGCCTGCAGACCGAGGACGACTGGGAGCTGCAGCGGACCGTGGTCGAGGACGGCGCCTCGATCGGCTCCGGCGCGACGATCCTCGGCGGCGTGCGGATCGGCGCCGGCGCCCTGGTCGGCGCGGGCGCCGTCGTCACCCGCGACGTGGCGCCGGGGCAGACCGTGGTCGGCAACCCGGCCCGCCGCTTGGGGCGCGAGTAGGAGCCGGACGGCTGAAGGGACGCACGAGGGACGGGGCCCGGGGAGGTGACCCGGCCGTCCCGTCCACGACCCGGGGTTCTCTTGGCGGTCAGGGATCTGCGTGGTTCGAAATGGTCGCTATACGACCATTTCGAACCACGCAACTTCCTGACCGGTCGGACCCCTCCCTCCGGCATGAGGATCCCAGGACGCCACTCGGCCGGCCGCCCGGGGCAGATCGACACCGTCCCCCGCCCGGGCCCCGAGGACCTGCGCCTACAGCCCGTAGGCCTCCTTCAGCTCCGCGTCCTTCGCCGCCAGCATTTCGGCCAGCTCGACCATCACCTTGCACTGCTTCCAGGTCGCGTCGTCCTGCATCTTGCCGTCGATCATGTGGACGCCGCGGCCGTCGGGGATCGCCTCGAGCACTTTCTTCGCGAAGCGGACCTCGTCCGGCGGCGGGCTGAACACCTTCTTGGCGATGCCGATCTGCACCGGGTGCAGGGACCAGGCGCCGACGCAGCCCATCAGGAAGGCGGCGCGGAACTGGGCCTCGCAGCCCGCCGTGTCCTTGATGTCGCCGAAGGGGCCGTAGAAGGGGAGGATCCCGGCCGAGGTGCAGGCGTCGACCATGCGGGCGATCGAGTAGTGCCAGAGGTCCTGCTGGGCCGAGACCCGACCCTCCGCGGGGTTATCCGGATCGGGCGGATCGTTCAGGACGAGGTAGCCGGGGTGGCCGCCGCCGACCCGGGTCGTCTTCATCCGCCGCGCCGCGGCCAGGTCGGCCGGGCCGAAGCTCATGCCCTGCATGCGGGGCGAGGCATTGGCGATCTCCTCCAGGTTGACGACCCCCTGCGGCGTCTCCAGGATCGCGTGGACGAGGATCGGCCGGTCGAGGCCCGCTTTCGCCTCCAGCTGGGCCAGCAGCCGGTCGACGTAATGGATGTCCCAGGCGCCCTCGACCTTCGGCACCATCACCACGTCGAGCTTGGCGCCGATCTCACCGACCAGTTGCTCGAGGTCGTCCAGCACCCAGGGGCTCTCCAGCGAGTTCACCCGCACCCACAGCGAGGTCGAGCCGAAGTCGGACTCCTGCGCCGCCTGGATCAGGCCGGCCCGGGCCGCCTCCTTGCGGTCGACCGGGACCGCGTCCTCGAGGTTGCCCAGCAGGATGTCGGTTTCTTCTGCGATGGCGGCCGCCTTGGCGACCATCTTCGGGTTCGAGAAGTCAAGGAAGTGGATCATCCGCGAGGGGACGACCGGGATCTCCCGCAGCGGCTCGGGCGCGCCGATCGCCTGCGGGTGAAAGAAATCTCTGGGGTGTCTCAAGCTGGCTCCTCCTGGGTCTCTTGGCGCGAAAGAATCTATTCCAAGGAGGCGGGGGGCGGGCGTGCATGCGTCACGACGGCGCCGCGGGCCGACAGTAACGGTCACCTAGACTCGTTCCTTTCTCAGATGAAGCTGCTTCGACTCTTCCCGGTGGCGGTCGCGCTGATGCTCGCGGCCGTCTTCGTCCTGGCGGGATCGGCGGGCGGCGCCGGGGCCGCCGAGCCACCGTCCTGCACCGGCCGCACCCTGGCCACGGTGGGCCATCAGGACGACACCCTGCTGTTCATGAGCCCGCGGCTGCAGGCCGAACTCGACAGCGGCCGTTGCGTGCGCACGGTCTTCGTCACCGCCGGCGACGCCGGGCAGCCCGCCTCCTACTGGGAAGGCCGCGAAGCGGGGGTCGAGGCCGCCTACGCGGAAATGGCGGGCGTCGCCGACGCCTGGGCAACCGAGGAGCTGGTCAGCGCCGGCCACCCGCTGCGGTTGCGGACGTTGGTCGCGGACCCGCGCGTCTCGATCGTCTTCATGCGGCTCCCCGACGGCGGCAACGGCGAAGGCTTCCCGGCCTACGGCAACCAGAGCATCGTCAAGCTCTGGTGCTCGGTCGACGCGTCGAGCGAATGCACGCAGTCGGAGGCCACGATCGAGGCGGTCGACGGATCGGCCGCGTACACCTACGGCGAACTGCTGGCGACACTGACCGGGCTGATCGACGAATTCGGCCCGACCCAGATCTGGACCCAGGACTACGAAGAAGACATCCACGCCACCGATCACCCCGACCACGTGATCACCGGCCGCCTCACCCGCGCCGCCGCCGCGCTCGACCCCGGCGCCCACAAGCTGCTCGCGGTCTGGGACTACAAGACCCAGACGATGCCCGCCAACGTCAGCGGGGCGGCCCTCACCAGGAAGCAGCAGGCCTATTACACCTACGCGGCCGACGACCCGCTGACCTGTCACACCGAAGTCGAATGCGACATCGGCCCGTTCGCCGAATACGGGGCCTGGCTGAGGCGTGAATACGTGCGCGACGAACGCACCCACGGTGTGGTCGCCAACGCCGGCTACGGACAGGTCGTCGCCGCGGGTCAGGCGGTCACCCTCGACGGCACCGCCAGCTCGACCGAAAGCGGCGCGACGCCGGCCTACGAGTGGGCCCAGGTCGGCGGCCCGCGGGTCACCCTGTCCGACCCGGCCGCCGCGCGGCCGACCCTCACCATGCTCGACCACCCGACCCTGCTCACCTTCCGGCTCACGGCCGCGGAGGGCGGCGTGACGAGCCCGCCCGATTACGTCCAGGTGCGCGTGCCCTCGGCCACTCCCGATCCGACCGCGGTGGCGGGGGCCGGGGCGACGGTCGACTCCGGCGCGACGGTGCAGCTCGACGGCTCCGCCAGCTGGGACCCGAACAGCCTGCCGTTGTCCTACGAATGGATGCAGACCGAGGGGCCGAGCGTGAGCCTCGTCGACGACACCTCCGCGCGGCCCGAGTTCGTCGCCCCGACCGGCCCGGTCACGGTGAAGTTCTCGCTCGTCGTCGGCAACGGGACCGAGCACAGCGCGGCGGCGACCGTCACCTATGCGGTGAGGGGCATCGCGCCGAGCGTCACCGTGCCCGCGACGGCGTCCTTCGAGGTCGGCGTCGTCGGGTCGGTCGTCGTCAGGACCGCCGGGTCGCCGCTGCCGAGCCTGACCCTCGCGGGTGAGCTTCCGGCCGGGGTCACCTTCCATGACAACGGCGATGGCACCGGGACCCTGGCCGGGACCCCGTCGGCAGCGGCCACTCCCGCCGGGACCAGCCGCGCCTTCCCGCTCAGGTTCACCGCGACCAACGAGCTCGGCAGCGCCGCGGGCGAGCTGACGCTGACCGTGGTCGACCCGCCGGTGGTCGAACCCCCGGTCGTCGACCCGCCGGTGGTCGAGCCGACCCCGCCGGCTCAATCTCCCGCCCCTGCCCCGGAGGCGTCCGAGCCGGTCCTCTCGTCCCCCGCGGTCGCCTACGGCTTCGTCGGCCGCAAGCTCGACCTGCCGATCGAGGTGACGGGGGCGCCCGAGCCGATGGTCTCGGTCAGCGGCGACCTGCCGACCGGGCTGGGGCTGAAGGTCGACGGCGCCGGCAAGGTGCGGCTGGTCGGCAAGCCTCGGCAACGCGGCGTCCGCCAGGTCGTGCTGGTCGCCCGCAACGGCGCCGGGACCGCGGTCGGGCGGATCCGCCTGGTGGTCGAACCGCTGCCCGAGCTCTCGGCCCGTGCCGTCACCCTGAAGGCGGGCGCCCCGGCCAGGCGCCGGATCAAGGTGGGCGGGTCGCGGATCGAATCGGTGCGGTGCTCCGGTGGCCTGCCCGCCGGGGTGCGCTGCCGGGCCGAGGGTCGCCAGGTCCTGCTGAGCGGGACGCCGGGCGCCGCGGCGAAAGGCACCTTCCGGCTGCGCCTGCGGGTGGCCGCGCGGGCGGGCACGGTGGAGCGTCGCCTGACGGTGCGGATCGCCCCCGCGGGCTGAGCGGGGCGCGCCGCAGGCCGTCGTGGACTGCCGTCACGACCGGGTCCGCGAACGCCGCACCGACCGCGCCACCGGGCCGGTCGATCCCAGGTCGACACCGAGATGTCGCCCGGGGAGCAGGCCTCGCCGGCCGGCGTGCCGGCGATGGTGAAGCCCGCGACCGCGGTCGAGATCGGCACCTACACGGGCGCCAGCCTGGCGCGGATCGCGGCGATGAGCGGTTGCGTCCACACCTTCGACCTGGTCGGCCACGTCGACTCGCACCCGTCGAACGTCCGTTACCACCTCGGCGACAGCGCGGTGACGGTCCCCCGGGTGCTCGCCGACGGCGACCACTCGCGCGCGGGCGCCTACCGGGACGCCTGCAACGTCTTCGACTCGCCGGCGACCAAGGACGCTGTGATCCTCTTTCACGACATCGCCAACGAGGCCGTCCGTGGTGCCGTGCGGGACGCGATCGCGGGGCGGGCACGCCGGCGCCATGAGCCGCTGCGGCGAACGGCCGCTCGGGGATACTCTGTATTCCGCGTAAAAGACCCCGACAGGCAGGAGCCATGGCCGTAGACACCTCCGCGTACCGCGAATTGACCGACGAGCAGCAGGCGATCGTCGAAATGGTCCGGCAGTTCGCCGACGAGCAGATCATCCCCAACGCCGAGCACTACGACCACGAGGACACGTTCCCGGAGCCGATCGTCGAGCAGATGAAGGAGCTCGGGCTGTTCGGGGTGACGATCCCGGAAGAGTACGGCGGCATGGGGCTCGACCTGGCGACCTACGCGCTGATCGTCGAGGAGCTCTCGCGCGGCTGGATCTCGATCTCCGGCGTCGTCAACACCCACTTCATCGGCTCCTACCTGCTGATGAAGTTCGGCACCGAGGAGCAGAAGCAGTACTTCCTGCCGAAGATGGCGACGGGGGAGATTCGCGCCGCCTTCTCGCTGTCGGAGCCGGAGACCGGTTCCGACGTCCAGGGCATCAAGGCGACCGCAAAGCAGACCGCCGAGGGCGACTGGGAGCTGAACGGGCAGAAGATGTGGGTGACGAACGGGCTCGGCTCGGGCGTCGTCTTCGTGCTGATGAAGACCGATCCGAAGGCCGACCCGCCCTACAAGGGCATGACCTGCTTCATCACCGAGAAGGAGCCCTGGAAGGAAATCGGCGAGGGCGACTTCAAGGGCCTGAACGTGCCGCCGAAGATCAAGAAGATGGGCTACAAGGGCGTCGAGTCGACCGAGCTCGTCTACGACGGCTACAGGTGCGCGCCGGACCGCATCCTCGGCGGGCCGGAGGGGGTCGGCGAGGGCTTCGTGCAGATGATGGACGCGCTCGAGGTCGGCCGCGTCAACGTCGCCGCGCGCGGCGTCGGCATCGCCCAGCGGGCGCTGGAGCTGGCGCTCAGATACAGCCAGGAGCGCAAGACCTTCGGCAAGCCGATCGCCCAGCACCAGGCGATCCAGTTCAAGCTGGCCGACATGGCGACGCGCGTCGAGGCGGCCCGCCTGGTCACCCGCAAAGCGGCGCGGATGAAGGACGCCGGCATCCGCTCGGACCTCGAGGCCGGCATGGCGAAGCTCCTGGCCTCGGAGACGGGGAAGGAAAACGTCGAGGACGCCTTCCGCATCCACGGTGGCTACGGCTACTCGAAGGAGTACGAGATCGAGCGCCTCTACCGCGACGCCCCGCTGCTCCTGATCGGCGAGGGGACCTCCGAGATCCAGCGAATGGTGATCGGCAAAAAGGTCCTCCAGCGGAACAAGATCTAGGAGGCGAGGCGGAGATGGCATCGACTCCCGACCTGATCCGCACCGCCATCGAGCGCTTCCAGGCCGAAGTCCCGGCCCTGGCGAAGCTGAAGCTGGTCTTCGGCCTGGAGCTGCGCGCGAAACACGACATCCAGCTCTACCGGGTGGAGCTGCCCGGCCCGATCATCAAGAAGGACCTCGCCCAGGACGAGCGCGTCCTGGTGGAAATCGACCGCCCCCAGTTCAACCAGCTGGCCGAGAAAGGGACCCTCGCCAGCTACCGCAAGGCCGCCGAGACGGGCCACATCAAGGTCAACGGCGACTCCAACGTGACGAAGCTGATCGTCCAGGTGGTCGAAAAACAAGAGCAGCGCAACAAACTCCGCAAAGTGCACTGAGCTGTCGCCTGGGGCGGCTGATGGCCGGCCCTGGCAGGTTGTGACCGCCCATCAGCCGCCCGGGTCCGAGGGGTACCAGGGATGAGTTCGCAGTTATCCACGCATGTTGTGGCCAAGTGCGAACGCCACCGACTCCTCCGCCGGTGAGTTCGCAGCTATGGGCGCATAGCGGCAATAAGTGCGAACGCACCCGGGTGGGGCACTTAGGCGCGCTATGGGGCGCTCAAGTGCACAAACGTCCCGGACTCCCCGAATCCGCGGCACGGCGTGGGAGCGGCGCCGGGGCCGCGCCCGTACTCAAGCGATCGGTCGAAGGCGCCGATGCAATCTGGGCGTGATGCAACGATTGCTGGAGTTTCAGATGACGGCCTCGTCCAGGATCATCGAATCGGAGGCGGATCTCGCACGCCTCGAGCCCGCCTGGGACGAGCTTGCCGGGGCCGCGGCCAGACCGTTTTGCGCGCCCGCCTGGATGCTCGCCTGGTGGCGCCACGCGCGCCCCGCGGGCGCCCGCCTGCGCGTCATCGCGGTCGAGGAGGGCGATCGGCTGATCGGCATCGCGCCGTTCTTCGCCCGCCGGGCGGGCCTGACCACGTCCTACGAGGTGCTGAGCGACCGCCTCTCGCCGCCGGTCGGCCCGCTGGCCGCGCCGGGGCGCGGGGCCGACGTCGCCACCGCGATCGGGGCGGCGCTCGCCCGGCGCGGCGGGCCCGGCTACCTGCGGCTCTGGGACCGCTACGGCGCCGGCGAGACGACCCGGCGGCTGGCCGAGACCTGGCCGGGACGGGCGCCCTGGGTGCACACCGCGATAGGCATGCCGACCCCGGTGATCGACTTCGACGGCAAGGACCCCGAGGCGTGGCTCCAAAGCCTCGCCCCGAAGGTCCGCCAGGAGGCCCGCCGCCGGCGCCGTCGCCTCGCCGAGGCGGGGGCGGAGTTCGACGACGTCGCCGTCGGCGACCGCGGCCCGGCGCTCGACGCCCTGCTCGCCCTCCACGAAGCGCGCTGGCGCGACCGCGGCGGCTCCCGGGCGCTGGTCCCCGGCCTGCGCGCGATGCTCGACGAAGCGGCGGAGCGGATGCTCCCCGACGGGCGCATGCGCCTCTTCACGATCACCGTCGACGGGCGGATCGTCGCCGCGACGACGGTGCTCGCCGCGGGCGAGGAGGCGGTCGGCTGGCTCGGCGGCTTCGACCCGGAGTGGGGACGCCAGGGCGTCTCGATGTCCCTGATCGTCCACGCGATCGAAGACGCGATCCGCGCCGGCAAGACCACCTTCGACCTGGGCCCCGGCGCCATGGACTACAAGCGTCGGCTCGCCGGCTTCGAGCGGGAGATCAGCGGCCTGACGATGGTCCCGCACGGCCCGTCCTACGCGCTCGCCCGCGCCACCCTCGCGCCGCATCAGGCGCGCTGGGAGCTGACCGCCCGGCTCTCGCCGGAGACGAAAGCGAAGCTCCGCGGCGCCGTCGCCATGGCGCGCGCTCGCACGCTTGCACCGCATAGGGGTACAAGCGTGCAGGAGGGTCAGGGGGCCAGGAGCCAGTCGACGGCCGCCGCCAGGTCGGCGACCTGACGGTCCGCCTTCGGGTCGCTCGCCGAGGCGTCGCCCAGGCGCACGGTGGTCAGGCCCAGGCGCGCGCCCGCCTCGACGTCGAGGGGGGAATCGCCGACCATCGCCGCGCCCTCCAGGCGCACCCCCGGCACCTCGCGGGCGGCGCGCTCGAACATCCCCGGCCCGGGCTTGCGGCAGTCGCACTCGCCCTTGCCGTGGGGGCAGTGAAGGATCGCGTCGAGCCGCGCGCCATCCGAGGCCAGCAGCTCCTCCAGCCGCGCGTTCACCGCCGCCAGGTCGGCCTCGCTCATCAGCCCGAGCGCGATGCCACGCTGGTTGGTGACGACGACCACCTTGGCCGGCAGCTGGTTCAGCCGGCGGATCGCCGCCGCGGCTCCCGGCAGCAGCTCGATCTGGTCCGGCGAGGTGACGTAGTCGCCCGCCGCCGCGCCGACGTTGATCGTCCCGTCGCGGTCGAGGAACGCGGTGGACCCGGGCTCGAGCCGCGCCGTCACCCGGCGCGGTCGGCGGAGTCGACGGCCGTCTCCATCCACTCGCAGATGGTGTGGGCGGCGAGCATGTGGCCCTCCTGGATCCGCGGCGTCTCGGTGCTCGGGATCGCGACCTGAAGCTCGGCGGCGGCGCCGACCGGCCCGGGATCGGCCCCGGTCAGCGCGATCGTCCGCATCCCGCCCGCGGCCGCCGCTTCGAGGCCCTTGGCGACGTTCGGCGAGCGCCCGCTGGTGGTCAGCCCCATGGCCACGTCGCCGGGTTCCCCGAGCGCCGTCACCTGCCGGGCGAAGACCTCTTCGAAGCCATAATCGTTGCCGATCGCGGTCAGCGCCGAGATGTTCGCGTTCAGCGCGATCGCGGGCAGCGGCCGCCGTTCCAGCAGATAGCGGCCGACGAACTCGGCGGCGACGTGGACGGCGTCGGCGGCGCTCCCGCCGTTGCCGAAGATCAAGAGCTTGCGCCCGGCCAGGGTGCCCGCGGCGACGATCTCCGCCGCTTCGGCGATCTGCCGCATGCAGTCCTCCGAGCCGAGCATCGCGTCGACCAGCTCGCGCCCCTCGCGGACCCGCGTCGCCACCAGCTCGGTGAGGCGGGCGTCAGTCACGGGCGTGGCTCCAGGTCACCGAGCCGACGTTGTCGAACTGGAAGTCGACCGAGTCGGCCCCCAGCGCCGACAGCGCCGCCCGCACTTCGTGCTTGGCGTCGTAGCGGCAATAGAGCAGCAGGTATCCGCCGCCGCCCGCCCCGGTCACCTTGCCGCCGATCGCCCCGTGCGCCTTCGCCTCCGCGTAGAGCTCGTCGATGTGCTCGTTCGAGATCTTCGGCGACATCTGTTTCTTGTAGGTCCAGGCGCGGTCGAGCAGTTCGCCGAACTCGGTCAGGTTGTCGCGCAGCAGCGCGTCCTTCATCTGCACCGCCAGCTGCTTCTGCATCTCCAGGCCGTCCACGGTCGAGCCGGTCTGGGACCGATACCGCTCGGTCTGGTCGTCGATGATGTGGTCGGAGACGCGGGTGCCGCCGGTGAAGCAGAGCAGCAGGTTGTACTCCAGCTCCTGCACCGTCTCCCAGGGGATGCGCAGCGGGTTGACGATCACCTCGTCGCCGCGGAACTCGATGAAGTTGAAGCCGCCGAAGACCGCCGCGTACTGGTCCTGGGTGCCGCCTTTGAGGCCGAGGTCCTCGCGCTCCACCGTGTAGGCGAGCCGCGCCTTCTCGTAGTCGGTCAGCGGCATCCGCATGTGGTCGGCGAGCAGGCCGACGAGGGTGACGACGACGGCGGAGGAGGAGCCGAGGCCGGAGCCGGGGGGTGCGGCGCTGTGGAGGAACAGGTCGAAGCCGCAGGGGGACTCGGCGGCGAGTTTCTGGATCGCCGCCTTGATCAGGTCGAGCCGGTCGCCGTCGGGCCGCGCGTCGTCGAGGGCGAAGGAGGCGACCGCGTCGAGATCGAGCGACTGGATGCCGATCTGGCGGTCCTCGCGGGTGCGCAGCGTCCCGTAGGCGTACCGGTTGATGGTGGCGCTGAGGACCAGCCCGCCGTTCTCTTCCGGGTAGGGCGGGACGTCGGTCCCACCGCCCGCGAAGCTGACTCGCAGGGGGGTGCGGGCGCGCAGGAGCCGCGCGTGGTTGGGGGCATCCGGCGCCATCGGTCCGGAATCTATCGGCAGCGCCTCGTCTATCTTTGAGCGCCGATGGAGCCGCAGGCGGAGATCTTCGACACCCTCGAGGCCGCCGAAGCCCTCGCCCCGGAGTGGGATCGGCTCGCGGTCGCGCTCTCGGCGCCCTACGCGGCGCCGGCCTGGGGACTTTCCTGGTGGCGCAACGCCGCGCCCACCGGGGCCGGGCTCCGCGTCGTGGCGGTCCGCGACGGCAAGGAGCTGGTCGGCGTGGCGCCGCTCTGGGCGGCCGACGGCTCGTCCTCCGCGTCCTCTTACGAATTGCTCGGCGGGCGCCTGGCCGCGCCGCTCGGCCCGCTCGCCGCCGCCGGCC
>Ga0153956_1000392_pt1 | contig 51589 bp, 44 predicted proteins | sample TSFL040MetaG_FD_104704 | JGI IMG/M metagenome (GOLD analysis project Ga0153956, IMG submission 104704) | Attine ant fungus gardens microbial communities from Florida, USA - TSFL040 MetaG | ecosystem: Host-associated > Fungi > Mycelium > Unclassified | place: USA: Florida, Wekiwa Springs... | reverse complement strand
CGAGCATCGAGGCTCCCTCCCGGAGTCGGCGGTGACACAGAGCACCGCCGACTTCGACCCGCTGTCTTATGTCCCCTGCCAGCCCCCTCGCACCTCGCAAGCCGTGGCACTACTCATCTAGGCCGCGAGCCCGGACAGGGTGCCAGCGTCTGTGCGGGCGCGACGCTGCCTAGGCCGCGACGATCCGCACCGGGTTGCCGGACGGGTCGCGCAGCGCCAGGCCGCCGTCGTCCACGGCCGCCGTCGCGCCGACGCGCGCGGCGATCGCGCGCAGGTCCTCGGGCGTGACGACGATCGTCCACTCGCGCAGCCCGACGACGCCCGCCGGCGCCGGCGGCACGCCGTGGCCGCACCACTCGTTGACGGCCACGTGATGGTGGTAGCCGCCGGCCGACAGGAAGGCCGCCCGCGGCATCTGGAAGACGAGGTCGAAGCCGATCACGTCGCGGTAGAAGTCGCGCGCGGCGTCGACGTCGCCGACGTGCAGGTGCAGGTGCCCGGTCGCGAGCCCGGGCTCGACCCGCCGCGGCGGCTGCGGCTCGTCGGCGGCGACGGCCAGCAGCGCGTCGAGGTCGAGCGGCTTCGGGCCGAGCCCGTAGGCGTCGAGCGACGGCCAGCGCTCGCGCGGGCGGTCGGCGGCCAGCTCGAGCCCGTTGCCGTCGGCGTCGGGCAGGTAGATCGCCTCGTGCGTGCCGTGGTCGGAGAGCCCGTCGATCGGCGTCTGCGTCGCGATCAGCCGCTTGACGGCGCGCGCGAGCTCGAGCCGCGACGGGTACAGCAGCGCGACGTGGTAGAGGCCCGCGTGGCGGCCGGCGCGGCGCGCGCCGGCCTGCTCGCGCAGCACGAGCACGTCCTCGCCGCCCGCCCCCAGGCGCGCCGTCCGCGGCTCGCGGCCGTGCAGGCGCAGCCCCAGCGAGTCCTGGTAGAAGGCGAGCGCGCGATCGAGGTCGGCGACGGCGAGCTGCGTCGCCGCCAGCCGCGTCGTCGCGGCGAGGGCGGGTGCGGGACGTGTCGTCATGGCGGCCCTAGGCGGACTTGACCGCGCTGATGTCGAGCGCGATCTTGACCTTGTCCGAGACGACGACGTTGCCGCTGCCGAGCGCCTGGTTGAACTTCATCTCGAAGTCGCCGCGGCTGATCTGGCCGCTGACCTCGAGGCCGACGCGCTCGTTGCCCCAGGGGTCGGTCTCGGTGCCCTGGACCTCGGCGTGCAGCGTGATCTCCTTGGTGATCCCGTGCAACGTCAGGTTGCCGAGGATGCGGAACTCCTCCTCGTCGAGCTGCGTGATCGCAGTCGACTCGAAGCTGATCTGCGGGTACGTCTCGGCGTCGAAGAAGTCGGGCGAGCGCAGGTGCGCGTCGCGCTGGTCCTCGTTGGTGGTGACGGTCGCGACCTCGACGCTGCCGCTGGCCGTCGAGCCGGCGAGGTCGTCGCCGATCACGAGCGTGCCGGAGAAGCTGCCGAAGTTGCCGCGGACGGTGGCGATGCCGAGGTGCTTGACCTGGAACTCGACGCGCGAATGCGCCGGATCGACGGTCCAGGTGCCGGTCGGGATGGCGGTGCGCGCGGGGCTGGTCATCTGCGAGGTCCTCCGAAGGGAAGTAGTTGCCTGCTCAAACAGTATGGGTGGGTCTACGTCGTTCATCACCCATGAGTTCGAGTAGGCACGACTATCCTTTTGGACATGGCCTGGGAGACCGTCCCGGCGGCGCTCGATGCCGTCACCGCAATCGTCGACGGCGATCCCGAGGATGCGCCGCGCCGGCTGTCCGCCGGCCTTGCCGAGATCGTCCCGCATCGCGCCGTGGCCGTGCTCGCCGGCGCCTGCGCGCGCTCGCCGATGAGCGTGCGCGGCGAGCCCGGCATCGCCGACCGGATCAAGACGGCCGACGTCGCGCAGCTGGCCGCGACCGTGCCGGCCGGCGAGGCCTGGCAGGGCCGCGCGCCGCTGGCCGGCGAGCGGCGGCCGATCGTCGCCGCCTCGGCGACCTCCGGCAGCGCCGGCGCGCTGCTGGTGCTGGTCCGCCGCGACGACGCGCCGGTCGACGAGCGCGCGCTGGCGATCGTCGCCCGCGTCTGGCGCCTGGCGGCCTGGCGGCTGTCACGCGACGTCGAGCTCGCCGAGCCGGCCGGCCTGGCCGCCTCGCGGCACGCCGCGTCCGAGCGCGCGCGCGTCACCGCCGAGCTGACCGACCAGCACGCCGCGACGCTGGCCGCGCTGCTCGGCACGCTGCGCACGCGCGACCTCGACGACGCCGCCGCCCGCCGCGCCGCGATCGACCTGGCCGCCGCCGCGCTGGTCGAGCTGCGCGCCAGCGGCGAGCGCGAGCGCGAGCTGAGCGACGAGCGCGCCGAGCACGCCTTCGCGCAACTGCGCGACGAGCTGCGGCCGCTGATGCGCTACAGCGCGACCGAGATCGAGCTGGCCGCGCCCGACGCCGGCGCGCGGACGCTGCCGAGCCCGGTCGCGCAGGCCGCCCGCGCGATCGTCCGCGGCGCCGTGCTGACGCTGCTCGAGCAGGACGGCGTGCGCCGCATCCGCGTCGCCTGGGAGCTCGGCGAGGCGCTGCACGTCAGCGTCCGCGACGACGGCCCGGGCGCGCTGGCGCCCGGCGCGCTGGCGCTGCGCGCGCTCGCCGACCGCGCCCACGCGCTCGACGGCGAGCTGAGCGTCGACAGCGTCGGCGGCTGGGGTACGCACGTGCAGGCGCGGCTGCCGCTCGGCCCCGCGCGCGAGCCGGCCGCGCCGCGCGGGCCGCTGGCCGAGCTGAACCCGCGCGAGCTCGACGTGCTCGAGCAGCTCGCGCGCGGGCGCCGCAACCGCCAGATCGCCGAGGACCTGCGGATCTCCGAGAACACCGTCAAGTTCCACGTCGCGAACGTGCTCGCCAAGCTCGGCGTCTCCTCGCGCGGCGAGGCCGGCGCGCTCGCACGCGACGCCGGCCTCGGCAGCTACGCGCCGAGCGCGTCAGCCCAGTAGCGCGGCCGGCGGCGCGGCGGCGGCCGGCGCGGCCGCCTCCTCGAGCGCGGCCGCCAGCGCGACGACCGTCGCCTCGGCGCCGTGGCGGCCGCCGAGCATGACGCCGATCGGCAGGCCTTCGTCGCTGACCGCCAGCGGCACCGAGATCGCCGGCAGCCCGGCGATGTTGTGCAGCGGCGTGTAGGGCATCAGCGCCGACATGCGCGCGTAGTTGACGGCCTCGTCGGCGTCGCTCGTGAAGGCGCCGAGCGGCGCCGGCGGCTGCGCCAGCGTCGGCGTCAGGATCGCGTCGTAGCCGGCGAAGAACATGTCCGCGAGCATCTGGCCGACGCCGCGGAAGGCGCTCAGCGCGGCGTGCAGCTCGACGCCGGAGATCGCGCGCCCGCGCTCGCGCAGGTAGCGCGTGAACGGCATCAGCTCGGCCTCGTCGGCGTCCTCGTCGCCGAGCTCCTGGCGCGCCGCGTGCACCGACCAGACCTGCGCGAAGGCGTCGGCGACGCCCTGGTCGGGGCTCATCTCGACGACGTCGACCGCGTGCCCGGCCGCCTCCAGCAGCGCGATCGCCCGCGCGACCGCCGCCAGGCAGTCCGGGTGCGCGTCGACGTCCGGGACCATCGGCTCGGGCATCGCGACGATCCGCAGGCCGCGCGGGTCGGCGGCCCGCAGGTCGCCCGCGCAGCCGTAGGCGTCGCCGGGCATCGCGCCGGCCATCGCCTGCACGAGCGCCGCCGCGTCGGCGCTGTCGCGCGCCAGCGCGCCGTGCACCGACAGGCCGCTGACGTCGTGCGCGATCGGCCCGTTGCTGACGCGCCCGCGGCTCGGCTTGAGGCCGACGACGCCGCAGGCCGAGGCCGGGATCCGGACCGAGCCGCCGGCGTCGGTGCCGTGCGCTAGCGCGACCAGCCGCGCCGCGACGGCCGCCGCCGAGCCGCCGCTGGAGCCGCCCGGCGAGTGCTGTGGCGACCACGGGTTGCGCGTCGGCGGCCCGAGCCGGTTCTCCGTGTAGCAGGGCAGCGCCAGCTCGGGCGTGTTCGTCGTGCCGACGATCACCATGCCCGCCGCCTTGATCCGCGCGACGACGTGGTCGTCGAGGTCGCTGACCTCGTCCGCCAGCAGCGCCGAGCCCTGCGTGCAGGGCACGTCCTCGATCCGCGCGACGTCCTTGATCGCGATCGGCACGCCGTGCAGCGGGCCGAGCCGGCGCCCGCGCTCGCGCAGCGCGCGGTCGGCGGCCGCCGCCTGCGCGAGCGCCAGCTCCTCGGTCACGGTCACGAACGCGTGCAGCTCGCCGTCGAGCGCCGCGATCCGCTCCAGCGTGTGGCGCGCGAGCTCGGTCGCCGAGACCTCGCCGGCGCGCAGCGCGCGGCCCTGCTGCAGCGCCGTCAGCTCGTGCGGCGCGCTCATGCCGCGCCCGTCAGCCGCTCGAGCCGGCCGCTGGCGCGGTGCCGCTCGAGCAGCAGACCGATCGCCTCGCGCTGCCAGTGCCCGTCGGTCCGGATCGCCAGCGCCTGCTCGACGGCATCGACGAAGTCGCCCGCGTCGGCCGGGACGACGCCGACGAACGGCTTCGCCAGCCGCTCCGGCGGCAGCAGGTAGCTCGGCCACATCAGCTCGCTGCGCGGCAGCGCGGGACGTGTGCCCTCGACGATCCGCGGATCGATCCCCATCAGCCGCAGGTGACGCAGCGCGCCGCGCTCGCCGGAGTCGCCGAGCAGCACCTGGATCGCCTCGCGATCGGCCAGCGTCACGCGCCCCGCGGCCAGGATCAGGTGCCACGGCACGCGGTCGCGCCGGGCGCCGCGCGGCAGCGAGCCGTCGCGCACGAAGCGCTTGATCTCGTAGGCGGCGTGCGTGCTGCGGCCGGGCGCCGCGAGGTCCGACAGCAGGTCGACGTCGTGCGCCTGCTCGGCCGGGAAGCGGCAGCGGCCGACGGCGTCCAGCGGCAGCGGCTCGAGGTCGGGCGAGCCGACCATCGCGATGTAGCCGGCGATCGCCCCGTCGTCGGTCAGCGTGACCGTGTGGATCGTGTCCGGGCCTGCCGCGTCGACGACCGGCTCGTGGAACAGCACGCGCCGGTGGACGAGCTCGACGTCGATCAGCCCGGTCGCCAGGAACTGCGCGAGCCGGAAGCCGAGCACCGCGCGCAGGTAGCGCTCGGGCATCTGGTGCTGGCGGAAGCTGATCGTCGTCAGCCCGTCGCCGAAGCCGTCGAGTCGGCAGAGCGGCTCGCCCTGCAGCGCGTCGACCAGCTCCGGGTAGCGAACCGCGCCGTGCAGGCGCATCAGCTCGTCGGCGAACTGCCGCGCGGCGTCGCTCGGCGCCGGCGTCAGCGGGCGCGGCTCACAGATCGTCGTCATCGTCGTCCTCGCGGTACAGGCAGGTGGTGATCGCCAGCGCCAGCGCCTCCGGCGTGCCCTCGAAGATGCGCGTCCCGTAGGCGTCGCGCAGCACCTTCTCGAGCCCGAACTCGCGGATGAAGCCGCGCGAGCCCATCAGCGAGACGCCGTCGCCGGCGACCTCGATCGCGATCCGGTCGGCGAACAGCTTCGCGACCGCCGGCTCGTACTCCGGCGCCGGCAGCTCGTTGTCGACCTTGGTCGCCGCGTGCAGGTAGAGCAGCCGCGAGGCCTCGACCTTCGCCGCCATCTCGGCCAGCTTGCGCGCGGTCATCTGGTGCTCGCGCAGCGGCACGCCGCCCTGGACGCGCTCGCCGCAGAAGGCGACGGCCGTCTCGAGCGCGTGGCGGGCGACGCCGGTCGCGACCGCGGCGACCGAAGAGCGCGCCATGTTGCCCTGCGCGACGAGGATGTCGAGCCCGGCGCCCTCGCCGCCGACGACGTTCTCGACCGGCACGCGCACGTCCTCAAAGAACAGCTCGCTGCCGAGGCAGGCGCGGTAGCCCATCTTGTCGGCGACCGGGCCGCGGCGCACGCCGGGCGCGTCGAGCGGGACGATCAGGCAGGTCAGGCCGGCGTCCGGCGCGCTGCCCTGCACCGTCGCGAAGACCGACGCGAAGCTCGCGACGGCGGCGTTCGTGATCACGCGCTTGTGGCCGTTGAGCACGTAGACGTCGCCGTCGCGGCGGATCGTCGAGAGCTCGCGCGCGAAGCGCGTGCTCTCGGGGATCACGAGATCGGTCCCGGCCTGCTCCTCGCAGACCGCGTTGCAGGCGAGCACCGCGCGCTCGCCGCCGAACAGCGGCAGGAAGCGCTGCTGCAGCGCCGTGTCGCCGGAGAGCAGCAGCGGCGCCTGCGCGAGCATCGTCGCGCCGAAGATCAGCGCGACGCCCGGGCAGGCGGCGGCCAGCTCCTCCATCGCCATGCAGACGCCGACGACGCTGACGCCGAGCCCGCCCTGCTCGCGCGAGAGCAGCGCGCGCGTCAGGCCGAGCTCGTGCCCGCGCTGGACGAGCTCCCAGTCGAAGTCGTCGTGCGCGGCCTGGTCGAGCTCGAGCGCGCGCGGCGCGACGTGCTCGCGCGCGAACTCGCGCACGGCGGCCAGGTAGGCGGCGCTCTCGGCGCCGAGCTCGTCGACGCGCTCGGGATCGTGTCCGATCACGGCCATCGCTCAGACCGCGACGCCGCTGCCGGCGGCGATCTCCGGGTAGCGGTCGAAGGCCGGCTGCAGGATCGGCACGAACTCGATCACCTTGGCGACCTTGCCGCGGATCCGCACCTTCCCGGTCGCGACGGCGGTCGGCATCATCAGCGTGCCCATCCACAGCGAGTGCGCCGTGTCGCAGGACATCTTGATCGTGATCGACGCGCTCTCGGGCGCCTCGTCGCCGAGCAGCACCGCCTCGGGCGAGATGAAGACCGTACAGTCGGGCTTCTTGTGCACGAGCTTGGCGGTCAGGCCGGTCTCGGCCAGCCGCGTGCGGAACTCGTCGTCCTCGATCAGGATCTTGAAGAGGCCGCCGAAGACGTGCTCGGCCTGCTCGGTCGTTTCGTAGACGGACATGGTCGGATCTCCTCAGGCGTTGTTCGGGGTCGAGCGGCGCGCGCTGCGGCGCAGCGCGGCCAGCGTGCCGGCGACCTGCAGCGGCAGCTCGGCGCGCACGCGCCAGCGCGCGGACGTCGGGCGGGCCTGCTGGTGCAGGTCGACGCAGATGTGCTCGCGCACCGGCGCGCCGGCGAGCAACTGCGTGACGACGTGGCTGGCCATGGCGCCGAACAGGTCGGCGGCGTGCACCAGCTGCGGGAAGCTGAAGTCGGGGTTGGTCAGGTTCGCGCGCGCCAGCGTGACCATCTCCAGCGGCACGAAGCGCGCCGGCACGAGCCGGCGCAGGATCTGCCAGCCGTTGAGCCGGTCGAGGTCGGCGCGCTCGATCTGGCCGTCGAAGACCTGCCGCAGCCGGCGGTAGTCGTAGACGCGCACGTACTGCGCGCCGGCCATGTCCCAGCCGGTCAGCAGCGGCAGCCGGCGCGCGCAGGCGTGCACGTGCAGCAGGTACTTGGCGCGCAGACCGGCGTCGGTCGTGACGTCGACGCCGTCGACGATCACGTCGGCGCCCTCGAGCAGCTCGTCGACGCAGGCGGCGCTGACGCCGTCGGCGAAGACCTGCACGCGGGCGTGCGGGTTGATCGCGCGCACGCGCTCGGCGGCGACGCGCGCCTTGTTGCGCCCGAGGTCGTCGTAGACCGCGTTCTGGCGGTTGAGGTTGTTGAGCTCGTACTCGCCGGGGTCGGCGAGCCGCAGGTCGCGCGCGCCGAGCCGCGCCAGCGGCTCGACCGCGGCGCCGCCGATCGAGCCGCAGCCGGCGACGACGATCGTCGCGCGCGCCAGCGTGGCCTGCACGTCGGCGGCGATCACGCCGGCGTTGCGCTCGGTCAGGCCCGCGTAGAAGTCGCGCTCTTCAGCCGCGAGCGCGCTCATGCCAGCTCCAGTGCGCGGTGCACGCGCGAGGCCGGGCGCAGCTGCGGGCGCGTCGCGCGGATGTCGGCGACCGAGAAGCAGCGGCGCAGCCAGCGGTCGCTGCCGTCGTAGCGCGGCGTGAAGCCGGTGCGGCCGTGGACCGCCTTGCGGTTGTCGATCACGAGCAGGTCGCCGGGCTCCAGCGCGGTGCCGACGAGCGCGTCGATCATGTGCCCGCGCAGCTGCTCGAGCGCTGCCGCGGCGGCGTGCGTCAGCGGCTCCATCGCGTGGAAGTCGACACACAGCTCGGGGTCCTCGGCGGCGCCGCTGAGCACCGGCAGCGGCGCCGAGCGGACGGCGCGGCCGCAGCCGACGAACGAGCTCGCCAGCCGGATCCGGTAGAGCGGCTCGCGCAGCGTCCGCACGGCGCGCGGGTCGAGCCGGCCGAGCACGTTGCGGACGCCGCCGGCGACGGTCAGCGCGCGCCGCTCGTGGTCGGCGCGCAGGCACAGCAGGCTGACGAAGTCCGGCTTGTTCGGGTGGAAGCCGTCCTCGGTGTGCAGCTCGAGCAGGCAGCTGCCGGTGTTCTCCTGGCGCGCCTCGGCGCCGGGCATCGGCGCGATGTCCTGCACGAGGCGGCCGTCCTTCTCGTCCTCGTAGGCGATCACGTCGCCGAGCGCGCTCATCACCATCAGCTGCGCGACGGTGCTGACCGCGAGCGAGCGCCAGGGCCCGTGGTAGGCGCCGTCGCTCGGCGTCGCCGGCAGCCGCCGGTCGACCGGCAGGCCGCGCAGCAGCAGGATCCCGTCCTGCGAGCCGGCGACGCGGAAGGACAGCAGCGCGGCGACGAGCTCGCGCGAGGCGCGGCCGAGCGCGACCTCGCAGCGGATCAGCAGCTCCTCGTCGTCGATGCTGTCGGGGCCGTGGTCGCCGCGGTGGGCGTCGGCGAGCTCGTGGGCGATGCGCTCGATCTCGCGTGCGGTGGCCGCATCGACCTGGATCACGGCGCTCGCGGGCGCCGCCGAGCACGTGAGGCCGCCGGGCTCCGACGGCCGGTCGGTGGGTTCCGGCGGGCGCGTTCCTGTGCGTGTGGGGGGCTGTTCGTGCATGCTGGACAGCAAGAGCCGCCAGCTCGCCCGCTGATACGCGAACCGTGCCCGCCGGCTACGCGAGCCCGTCGGCGACCGCCTCGCCGGCGCCGGCGCGGGCGCCGCGGCGCGCGCCGACCGGCAGCAGCACGAGCAGCAGGAAGGCGGCGGCGAAGACGCCGACCTCGTACGCCAGCGCGTGCTGGATCGCGCTCGCGAAGCTGTGCCCGCGGGCGGTCGCCGTCGCCTGCGCGAGCGCGGCGCGCACGCGCGGCGGCGCCGTCGCCCCGGCGCGGCAGCTCGGCGGACTGGCGGCCGGGTCCTCCTCCTGCGAGCGGTCGACGAAGCAGGCGTGGAACCGGGCGACGCTGCGCGCGCGGGCGGCCGGCGGCAGGCCGGCGGCGGCGAGCTGCGCGCGCAGCTGCGGCTGCGCGGCGGCGGCGCCGGCCGCGGCGTGCGAGCCGATCGCGCTGAAGAGGATCACGCCGACGATCGCGACGCCGAGGCCGTTGCCGACCTGCATCGCGGTGTTGATCACGCCCGAGGCGGCGCCGGCGTGGCGCCGGTCGACGCCGGCCAGCAGCACGTCGGCCAGCGGCGGCACGATCAGGCCCATGCCGAGGCCGAAGACGAGGATCACCGGCCGCACCTGCCAGGCCGTCAAGTCGGCGCCGTGCGCGTGCACCGTCAGCACGAGCGCGGCCATCGCCAGCGCCATGATCAGCGCGCCGGCGGCCAGCACGCGCGCGCCGAGGCGCGGCACCAGCGTGGTCGAGACGAGCGAGGCGACGGCCAGCCCAATCGAGCTCGGGAAGGTCGTCAGCGCCGAGTCCAGCGGCGTGAAGCCGAGCCCGATCTGCAGGAAGATCGTGAACGCCAGGAAGAAGCCGACGACGCCGGCGAAGAAGACCAGCACGACGGCGATCCCCGACGCGAAGACGCGGTCGGCGAGCAGCGCCGGCGAGATCAGCGGCGAGCCGCCGCGCGCCTCGAGCCGCCGCTCGTAGGCGCCGAACAGCGCCAGCAGCGGCAGCGAGGCGACGATCAGCGCCACGGTCCAGGCCGGCCAGCCGAGCGCGCGGCCCTCGATCACGCCGAAGACGAGCGCGAACAGCGCCGCGCTGACCAGCGCGATGCCGCCGGGGTCGATGCGGCTGGCGGCGCTCGCGCGCGACTCGGGCACGAGCACGCGCGCGGCGACGAGCACGCCGGCGCTGGCGGGCACGTTGATCAGGAAGATCGAGCGCCAGCTCCAGTGCAGCACGTCGAGCAGCACGCCGGCCAGCAGCGGGCCGCTCATCACGGCGATGCCGGCGACGCTGCTGTAGAGCGCCAGCGCCTTGGCCTGCTCGTCGCGCGGGAACGAGACCTGCACGATCGAGAGGATCTGCGGGATCATCGCCGCCGCCGACAGGCCCTGCAGCACGCGCGTCGCGACGAGCACGCCGGCGCTCGGCGCCAGCCCGCTGGCGAGCGACGTCAGGCCGAAGCAGACGACGCCGATCAGGAACACGCGCCGGCGGCCGTAGAGGTCGCCGAGCCGGCCGCCGCTGATCAGCCCGACGGCGACCGCGAGCAGGTAGCCGGCGACGACCCACTGGATCTGCGCGTAGCCGGTGTCGATGTCCGAGCGGATCGACGGAATCGCCACGTTGACGATCGTCGTGTCGAGCAGGTCCATGAAGCCGGCGGCGATCAGGACCGCCAGCGCCGCCCAGCGGCGGCGTGCACCTTCCGGGGTCATATCGATGGAGAGTCGCGGCCGGCGCGCCTGATACGCGCACGGCCGCGTTCAGCTGGAAGCTCTCTGCGGGGCTGTGGCGGATGCTCAGGCCGCGACCAGCTCGGCGACGCGCGCGTGCGAGCGGGCGCGGGCGAGCGCCCGCCCGCGCGTCGGGCCGATCGAGCCGACCGGCATCGCCAGCTCGCGGCTGATGTCGGAGTAGCTGCGCTCGCGCTCGGCGTAGAGCAGCCGCAGCAGGCGCCGCTCGCGCGCCGGCAGCGCCGTCACGGCGCCGCGCACGGCGTTGGCGCGCTCGCGCTCGAGCAGGCCGCGCTCGGGCCGCGCCTCGACGTCGACCTGGCGCGCGAGCAGCTCGTCGTCGCAGGGCCGCTCGCGCGCGCTGCGGCGCAGCAGGCGCAGGCACTCGTGGCGGGCGACGGCCGCCAGCCAGCCGGGGAAGCGCGCCGGCGCGTGGACGCGATCGACGTGCTCGAGCGCGCGCAGCCAGGTCGTCTGCTTGACGTCGGCGGCGTCGCTCTCGGACAGGCGGTGCGAGCGGCAGACGTTCGCGAGCAGGCGATCGTGCCGCTTGACGAGGATCTGCCAGGCCGATCGGTCGCCGCCGCGCGCGAGCGCGATCAGCTTGGCGTCGGAGTGCAGGGAGGCCGGGGAGGACATGCCGCGATCGTCGCGGCGCCGCGTTTGCGGATCCTTGGCAGAAGGTTGGGCACGGCAACATCGCCGCACCGCGTCAGCCGGCCTGCAGGTAGGCCGCGGCACGGCGCAGGCCGAGCCAGGCCGGCGCCATCGCGAGCACGCGCGCGCCGAGCGCGCAGACGGTCCAGATCGGCGCCGACGCCAGCGGCAGGCAGACGCTCGGGTGGCCGGGGACGGCGAGCGTCCAGACGAGCTGCGCGAGCAGCGCGCAGATCACGGCGCCGGCGCCGAGCACGAGCGGCCGCGGCACGGCCGCGACCGCCGGCGCCGCGATCAGCCGGTCCACCCGCAGCGGCGCGATCCCCGCGGCGCCGGCGTCGAACGCCAGCAGCGCGGCGGCGAGCGAGCGCGCGCCGCCGAGCCGGCGGACCGCGGCGGCGTCGGCCGCGAGGTCCGCGAGCTCCCGCTCGCGCCCGCAGAGCGAGCGCAGCGGCGGCAGCGGGCCGAAGGCGTCGCCGAGCGCCCGCATCGCGAGCAGCCGCAGCGGATCGCGACGCCGTACGTGGTGCGCCTCGTGCGCGACGACGGCCTGCAGCTGATCGGCGCTGAGGCAGTCGACCGCGCCGGTCGAGACGTAGATGCGCGGGCGCAGCAGGCCGGCGCAGAAGGCCAGCGGCCGCTCGCTCGCGACCAGCGTCACGGCGTGGCCGCCGAGCTCGCGTGCGCCGGCCGGCGCCAGCCGGCGCACGAGCCGGCGCTGCGCCGCCGCGCCGCGCGCCAGCGCCGTCGTCGCGCGCGCGACGACGACCGCGTCGAAGGCCGCGAGCGCGACCAGCAGCAGCCCGGACGGCTCGACCTCGCCGTGCGCCAGTCCGGCCAGCGACGCCCGCAGCGCGTCGCCGTGGAAGCGCAGGGCGTCGACGACGAAGACCAGCGTCAGCAGGAACGCCGTCAGGCCGAACGCGGCGAGCGCGAACTCGGCCCGGCGCAGCCGAGCGAGCTCAGTCACCGGCGGCCAGCCGGCGCAGCGCTTCGCGCCGCTCCGGATCCAGCCGGTCCATGTGGCGCGCGAAGTGCGCCAGCGCGAGGTCGCCGAAGTCCTCCACGAGCGCCGAGACCTCGGCCTCGGTGCGCGCCGCGAAGTAGCGGTCGCGCGACATCGACGGCGAGTAGACGTCCTGGCGGCCGTTGCGGCGCCGCTCCAGCAGGCCCTTGGCGTCCAGCCGCGTCATCACCGTCAGCAGCGTCGTGTACGCGCGCGCCCGCTCGCTGCGCGCGTTCAACGCCTCCTGCACGTCACGCACCGTCGCCTCCCCACGCGCCCAGACCTCGTCCATCACTTCGGCCTCGAGCTCGTGCAGCGGCGGCGGTGCGATCTGCTTCATCGATCGATCAGAGCTTGAAGGTGCGGCGCACCGTGGTCTTCTTCTTGCCCTGCGTGATCGTCCAGACGGCCGTGTAGTTGCCCTTCTTGAGCCCCTTCAGCGAGCCGCCGTTGAGGTTGACGACCTGGCCGGGGATGATCGAGACCGCCGGGACCTTGTTCGTCCGGCTCGTCGGGCCCTGGATCGCGACGCTGCCGCCGATCGGGTCCACGGTGTTGCCGGTGTTGCGGGTCGGCAGCGCCAGCGAGCGGTTGTTGCCCTTGCCGTTGAGCACGATCGCGCCCGCCGACAGCTTGTTGTTCGGGCGCCTGGGCGTGACGCGGATGCGGCCGTCGATCCGGTACTGCGGGATGATGCCGTTGCGCGCCTTGACGTTGATCGGCCGCGCGAAGACGTCGACCGCGCCGTAGAAGAAGCCGCCCTTGGGCGTGCGGATCTGGCGGATGTGCACCGTCCGCTGGCCCGGCGCGAGCGTGAAGGACGCCGCGTAGGACTTGATGTAGCGGCTCATCGACGAGCGCAGGTTCGGCACCACCAAGCCGTTGCCGCGGTTCTGGATCCACGGCCGGATGACGACCGTGACCTTCATCCGGTTCGCGGTCGTGTTCTTGATCGTGACCTTGCCGAGCTCGCCGTTCTTGGACACGTGCTGGACCGTCTGGGGCGTCAGCGAGACACCGGTCCCCCCCGCTGCGGCGCGTGCCTGCGGGGCGCCGTTGTCGGCCTGCGCGATGACGGCCCCGGCGGCGAGCAGCGCGCCGGCAAGGCCCACTGCGCCGGCCACTTGCCGACTCCTTCCAAACGTCACTCGTGTTCTCCTTGCGTTGTGACTTGGCACTGATCGTGCGCCGCTACGGCGTCGCCGGCGACAGCGTCACGAAGAGGATCTTGCGATACGTCCCGGCAGCCTTCTTGGCGACCTTCTGGCTCAGCCCGATGACCGCCGGCTCGTGCGCCGTCGGCCGGTTCCAGTGCGTCAGCTCCGGATCGATCGGGTTGTCCAGCGGCTGCGCCGCCGCCTTGCCGAAGCGCACCTGCAGCGGCAGCGCGAGCTTCTTCGAGCCGCTCGTCATGAAGCCGAGCTTCTTGCTCGACGTCGTGCTGCCGTCGCCGATCGACAGCTCCGCCTGGTCGTCGGTGGTCGTCACCTGCGCGGTGAACGACAGCTTCTGCGTGCCGGCCTTCTTGAAGCTCGAGAGGCCGCTGACCGACGGCAGGATCAGCTCCTGCGTGCTGGCGACGGTGCCGCCGATCTGCAGACCGCCGCCGACGTCGGGCGAGTCCTGCGCGAGCGCCGGAGCGGCGCCGGCGGCGAGCAGCGCCGCGGCAGCGCCCGCGACCAGCGCGGAACGGGTCGTCTTCATGCTCAGCCCTTCTTCTTCCCGGACGACTTCTTCGGGGCCTTCTTGGCCACGATGACCTTGATCTTGACCGACGTCGTCTTCTTGTCGGTGCCGACGAAGCGGAACTCGATCGTGCGCGTGGTCGGCTTGGCGACCGGCACCGCGAGCTTGACCGAGAGCTTGCCGCCGCTGGCGAGAGCCGTGCTGCCCTTGCGGACGCTCTTGCCGCGGACGACGTTGTAGACGAGGACCTTGGTCCCCTTTGCCGCCGCGACCGCCTTGCCGGCGCTCGTGCACGTCAGCTTGCCCGTGAACTTGTACTTCTTGCCCTTCAGCAGGACGGGAACGCGCTTGCTGCGGCGCAGCGGCTTCTGCGCCAGCGCCGCCGACAGCCGCGGGCTCGGGCAGGTTCCGGGCGCCGCCGGCTTGAGCGTCGTCAGGCTCGACGGCCCTGACTGCACGCCGCTGCCGCCAGGCCCGCTGTCCGTGCCGGTGGAGCCGATCGTCAGCGTCGCCGTCGGGTTGTTCACGATCGGCGCGTTGTGGACCTCGAGCGCCCAGTCCATCACCGTGGTGACGTTGCCGGCCGCGTCGCTGACCGTGACGGCGAGCTCGTGCGGGCCGTCCGCGTAGACGGTCGTGTCGACGGACAGCCGCGCGATCGCGTAGACGCACGGCTGGTTCGGGTCCGAGCAGCTGAACGGCGCGCTCGCCACGGGCACGCCGTCGACGCTCGCCTGCGCCGAGCCGAGCTGCGTCTCGTCGCGGCCGGTGACGTCCAGCGTCAGCGTGTTCGCGGCGGGGCTGCGGAAGCCCGCGACGGCGCCCTGCGGCGGCGTCGTGTCCGGGCTCGCGTCGGCGAACGCCGGGGACGCCAGCAATGCCGGCGCCGTCAGCGCGACCGTCGATGCCCAGGCAAGGGCTGCAGGACCTTTGAAGATTCGACTCATGACCACCCTTCCGCAGACAACAACACGCGGAACCCGCGTTCGTCGCGCTGCCGGACCAGACCCACCAGCGCCCCAACCGCCACGCGCCGATCGTAGTCGACGCTCAGGCGATTCTGACGCGACGCGCGCCTCGTCACTTGACCCGGAACTTCCTGGTCGTCTTGACGAGCCGCTTCTTGGCCTGCGTGAGCGTGATGGTCGCCTTGTAGGAGCCCTTCGCGAGCTTGTCGGCCAGCGACAGCTGGATGCTGTCGCCCGGGACGATCGCGACGTTCGTCAGCGAACCGCTCGTGGAGCCGCCCAGGCCCTTGATCTTGAACGAGCCCGAGACCGGGTCGAGCGTGTTGCCCTTGTTCGTCAGCGCCAACGTCGCCGCGCGCTTGGGCGAGACCTTGACCGCCTTGGCGAGGCTCAGCGAGAGCTTCGGCGTCGTCGGCAGCAGGCGCAGCGTGCTGACGAGCCGGTAGCCGAGCACGATGCCCTTGTGCTTGGCGGCGTCGGTCGGCACGCCCGTCACCTCGAGCGCGCCGTACAGCGCGCCCGAGGACGGGGTCGTCAGCAGCGTCAGGTCGACGTTCTGGCTGGCGCCGGGAGCGAGCGTGAACTTCGTCGCCGAGAGGCGCACCTGCGAGGACAGGGTCTTGCGCCGATTCGGCACGACCGCGCCGTCGGCTGACTCCAGCCACGGGCGCGGCGTCACCGTGATCGCGAGCGACGCCGACGAGTGGTTGGCGACCACCGCCGTGCCGAGCGGGCCGGCCTTCGCCCCCGTGCCGCTGAAGAGCGTCGGCGAGACGGCCAGGCCACCCGACGTCTGCGCGGTCGTCGCGTTCGTGTTCCCGTAGGCGACGGCGCCGGCGCTCGAGAGCGCTGCCACCGTCGCCGCCACCAGCCAGCGTCGCATCGCGTACCTACTTCTTCTTGGTCGTCTTCTTACCGGACTTCTTCGCCTTCGGCTTCACGACCTTGACCTTCACCTTGACGGACGCCGAGCTCGTCGGCCCCGTGTACTTGAAGATGATCGTGCGCGACGACGGATAGGCCAGGATGATGGTGAAGCGGCCGGCGTTGCGGAGCGTCGTGCCCGTCTTCACCAGCGGCTTCTTCTTGCCGACCTGGTTCTCGACGGCGATGATCGTGTTCGCCGGCGCCGAGACGCGCTTGCCGTTGACCACGCAGGTCAGCCGCCCGGTGTAGCGGTAGCGCTGGCCCTTGGCGATCTCCGGCACGCCCTTGACGCGGCGCAGCGGCTTCTGGCTGAGCTCCGCCGACAGCTGCGGCGACGCGCACGGCGACACGTTCGCGCCGCCGACGAGCGTCGAGGTGGTGCCGGGCGTCGTCCCGGTGCCGGTGCCGCCACCGCCGGGACCGCCGTTGGCGCCGGTGCCGATCGTCAGCTGCTGCGAGTTCGAGCCGAGGTCGACGTGGTTGAGCACCTCGAACGTGCCGTTGTCGAGCACGTTGAAGCTGTTGCCCGCGGCGTCGCTGACGGTGATCGTGATCGAGTGCGTGCCGTCGGCCAGCCCCGTCGTGTCGAGCGGCAGCTGCGTCGTGCCGTTGTGCGGGCAGTCCTCGGCGAGCGCCAGGTCGGTCCCGCTGCCGCCGGCGAGCGGCGCGCAGTTGGCGCCGCCGTAGGACGCCTGCGCCAGCTGCTGGCCGTCGACGGTCAGCGTCGCGTCGCGCAGGCCGAGGCCCTCGTCGCGCGCCGGCACGTCGATGTGCAGCGTGCCCGCGGCCGGGCTGTGCAGGCCGCCGTAGGCCGCGGCCGGCGCCGAGTCGTCGGCGACCGTCAGCGCCATGCTCGAGAGCGAGAAGCCCGCCGGGTCGCCGCTGCAGTGCTGGTTGATCGCGGCGCCGCAGGCGACCGCGATGCTCAGCAGCTGGTCCGGCGTGCCGGGGGCGACGGGCGCGCTGAAGGCGCTGCCGGCGCCGGCGTCGCCGAGGTCGCCCGCCGCCGTCTTGACGACGTAGCTCTGACCGCTCGACGGGTCGGCCGGGACGTTCGTGGTCGTGCGCTGCAGCGCGACGCCCGTGAGCGACAGCCCGGGCGGCACCTGCACGGTGACGCCGGCGTGCGCGCCGCCCTGCGGATCGCTGCCGCCGACGCTGCCGGCGATCGTGCCGCCGACGGCCGCGCAGCCGCCGTCGACCTCCGTCGCCGTGGCACCCATGGTGCCGTTGCCGATCCCCTCGATCGACCCACTTCCCAGGGCCTGTCCATCCGGCCCGTGACAAGCCCAGAGCGTCACGTCATTCGCACGCGCGCTCCCTGCTGTCGCGACCATCGCTCCGACGCAGGTCAGCGTCAGAGCCGAGAGCCGAAGCCCTCCACGACGTGTCGGCATCACTGCCAGATCACCCTCCTAGTGGTTCCTTTTGACCATCGACGATCCGCCGCCGGACGCTACGACCGAATCCGGCGCGGGCGAAAACGACCCCTGAGACCCATGTTTCCCCCCGGCACGGTACGAGCCGGCACCACGGTGGTCAAGCCAAAGGCCCTCCTAATGGGCAGGAAGGGTCGTCACCTGGCTCATTCAGACGCATGAGCCGGTCGACATCCTCGCACGAGGCCAGGGCGGCGCGCGCGCCGAGCGCGCGCGTCGCCAGCGCGCCCGCCGCCGCCGCGAAGCGCACGGCCGCGCGCCGCTCGGCGCCGCGCGCGAGCGCGACCGCGAGCGCGGCGGCGAAGGCGTCGCCGGCGCCGGTGCTGTCGACGCTCGCGACGGCGAACGGCGGCTGGCGCACGGACGCTCGGGCCGGCTCGTGCAGCTCGGCCCCGGCGGCGCCGAGCGTGACGACGACCGAGCGCGCGCCGCGCGCCAGCAGCGCCGCCGCGTCGCCGCCGAGCGCGGCCAGCTCGCCGCGGTTCGGCGTCAGCGCCTCGCAGCGCGCGACCAGCGCGGCGGCGAGCGGCCGCGCCGGCGCCGGGTCGAGCACGAAGCGCGCGCCCAGCTCGGCGCTCGCCGCGGCCGCCGCGAGCACGGCGGCGTCGGGAACCTCGAGGTCGGCGAGCACGACGCTCGCGGGGCCGGCGAGCCGCGCCAGCGCGGCGGCGACGTGCGCCGGCTCCAGCCGCGCGTTGGCGCCCGAGGCGACGACGATCGCGTTCTCCCCCGCCGCGTCGAGCGCGATGTGCGCGGCGCCCGTCGGCGCGTCCACGCGCACGAGCGCCGAGACGTCGACGCCCGCCGCCGCGAGCGCGGCACGCGCGCCGTCGCCGTCGGCGTCCGCGCCGACCGCCGCCACCAGCGCCACGCGCGCGCCCAGCCGCGCGGCGGCGACGGCGGCGTTCGCGCCCTTGCCGCCCTGGCTGCGCGTCAGCGTCGCGCCGACCACCGTCTCCCCCGCCGCCGGCAGCCGCGGCGCGCGCATCAGCGCGTCGACGTTGACCGAGCCGACGACGATCACGTCGAACAGCGTCACGGGACGACCACCGCGGCGCCGCTGAAACGGCCGGCGCGCAGGTCCGCGAGCGCGTCGGCGGTGCGCTCGAGCGGATACGTCGTGACGCGCGTGCGGATCGGCAGCGTCGGCGCCAGCGCCAGCAGCCGCTCGCCGTCGGCGCGCGTCAGGTTGGCGACCGAGCGGATGCTGCGCTCCTGCCAGAGCAGGTCGTAGGCGAAGGCCGGGATCTCGCTCATGTGGATGCCGCCGCAGACGACCGTGCCGCCGCGCGCCAGCGCCCGCAGCGCGACGGGGACGAGCGCGCCGTCGGGCGCGAAGACGATCGCCGCGTCCAGCGGCTCCGGCGGCGGCTCGTCCGAGCCGCCGGCCCACTCGGCGCCGAGCTCGCGCGCGAATGCCTGCGCGCGCTCGTCGCCGGGCCGCGTGAAGGCGAGCACGCGGCGGCCCTCGGCGCGCGCGACCTGTGCGAGCACGTGCGCCGCGGCGCCGAAGCCGTAGAAGCCGATCCGCTCGGCGTCGCCGCACATGCGCAGGCAGCGGTAGCCGATCAGGCCGGCGCAGAGCAGCGGCGCCACCTGCTCGTCCGGGTACGCGCCGGGCAGCGCGAAGCAGAAGCGCTCGTCGGCGACCGCGTACTCGGCGAAGCCACCGTCGACGTCGCGGCCGGTGAAGCGCGCCCGCTCGCAGAGGTTCTCGCGCCCGCCCGCGCAGTAGCGGCAGACGCCGCAGGTCCAGGCCAGCCAGGGCACGCCGAAGCGGCGGCCGTCCTCGCTGCGGCCGACGATCTGATGGCCGAGCACGCGCGGCGGCGCGGGCACGTCGACCTCGCCGTCGAGCAGGTGCAGGTCGGTGCGGCAGACGCCGCAGGCGCCGACGCGCAGCAGCAGCTGGCCGGGCTGCGCGACGGGCCGCTCGCGCTCGACCAGCCGCAGCGGCCGCCCGGCGCCCTCGAAGACGATCGCGCGCATCGCCGGCAACCCTAGTGCGGCCCCTTGAGAGTGGATACGGTCTGCAGGTGAGCACCACCGCAGCCGTCTCGAACACCACGTCCGCGCGCAGCCTCGGCGAGATCGCGCTCGGCGCCGCGACCCGCTATGCGGGCGACGCGCTGCGCGCGCCCGGGCGCGCGCCGATCAGCCACCCGGAGCTCGGGCACGCGGCACGCGAGATCGCCGGCGGCCTGGCGGCGCTCGGCATCGAGCCCGGCGATCGAGTCGGCATCCTCGGCGGGACGGTCCCGGAGTGGACGCTGTCGGACTTCGGCGCGCTCTGCGCGGGCGCCGTCGTCGTCCCCGTCTACCACACCAACTCGCCGGAGGAGTGCGAGTACGTGCTCGCGCACAGCGGCGCCCGCGCGCTGCTGCTCGAGGACGCCAAGCAGGCGGCGAAGATCGCCGCGGTGCGCGAGCGGCTGCCGGCGCTCGAGCACGTGATCGTGATGACCGGGACCGCCGACGGCGCGCTCACGCTGGCCGAGCTGCGCGAGCGCGGCGCCGCCGGCGACGACGTCGCCGACGCGCGGCTGGCCGCGCTCGATCCGCAGGCGCCGGCGACGATCGTCTACACGTCAGGCACGACCGGGCCGCCGAAGGGCTGCGTCCTGACGCACGCGAACCTGCTCGCGAACGCCGCCGCCTGCGCGCGCCGCGCCGGCCTCGACGGCATCCACCCGGTGATCTTCCAGTACCTGCCGCTCGCGCACGTGCTGGCGCGGCTCGTGCAGTTCATCGGCATCGACAGCGGCGGCACGCTCGCCTTCTGGGGCGGCGACGCGAAGCGGATCGTCGACGACATCGCCGAGGCGGCGCCGACGCACCTGCCGACCGTGCCGCGGCTGCTGGAGAAGATCCAGACGCGCGCCGAGAGCACGCCGACCGGCTTGCGCAAGGCGATCTTCGAGCGCGCGCTGGCGACCGGCGCGCGCGTCGCCGCGGCGCGCCGCGAGGGGCGCCGGCCAGGCCTGGCCGACCGCCTGCGGCACGCGCTCGGCGACCGCCTGGCGCTGGCCAAGGTGCGCGCCGTGTTCGGCCCGCGCGACGTGGTCGTGCTAACGGGCGCGGCGCCGATCGCCGCCGACGTGATCGAGTTCTTCGACGCCTGCGGCGTGCCGGTGCTCGAGGGCTACGGGATGACCGAGACCTGCGCGGCGTCGACGCTGAACTCGCTGTCCGAGCAGCGGATCGGCAGCGTCGGCCGGCCGCTCGACGGCACCGAGGTCGCGATCGCCGCCGACGGCGAGGTGCTGATGCGCGGCCCGCACGTCTTCGCCGGCTACTTCGAGAACCCGCAGGCGACGGCGGCGGTGCTGGGCGAGGACGGCTGGCTGGCCTCGGGCGACCTCGGGCGCGTCGACGACGACGGCTACCTGTTCATCACCGGCCGCAAGAAGGATCTCGTGATCACCTCCTCGGGCAAGAACATCTCGCCCGAGACGATCGAGAGCGCGCTGCGCGAGTCGCGCTGGATCTCGCAGGCCGTGATCGCCGGCGACCGCCGTTCCTACCTGGTCGCGCTGATCACGCTCGACGTGGACGAGACGGCGGCGCTGGCGGCGGCCGTCAACGCCAGCGCCGACGTCGCCGCGATGGCGTCCGACGAGGGCGTGCGGGCGATGATCGAGAGCGACATCCTGCTGGCCAACCGGCGCTTCGCGACGATCGAGCAGGTCAAGCGCTTCCTGATCCTGCCGCGCGACCTCTCGCAGGCCGCGGGCGAGCTGACGCCGACGCTGAAGGTCAAGCGGGCCGTCGTCTACGACCGCTACGCGGACCAGATCGCGGCGCTCTACGGCGACTGAGCGGCCCGCGTTGAGGCGGCCTTGATGAAGGTCGCCTCATCCACTCATTGCGACCTACAACTTGTAGGACTATGCTTGCCGGGCTCGGGCGCCCGCAACCCCGTCCGAGTGTTCAGACCCTCCGTGGACCGCGTCTTCTACAACCCCGGGCCGTAAGGTCTTGGAAGGCGCGGTCCACGGTTATTTCCTACCTCGCGTCGGTCTCAGGCGTGGCCAACGGAACGCTCAGGCGAGCGGCGCGCCGTTCGCGACCAGCGTGACGTCGATGTTGCCGCGGATCGCGTTCGAGTACGGGCAGATGTGGTGCGCGGCGTCGACGATGCGCGCCGCCAGCTCGGCGTCCGTGACCGCCGGCAGCGTCACGTCGAGCTCGACCGCGAGCTTGAAGCCGCGCTCGGGCGTCGGCAGCAGGCTGACCTTGCTGACGATCGACGGCTCGCCCAGCTCGACCTGCTCGCGCCGCGCCGCCGCACCCAGCGCGCCCTCGAAGCAGGCCGCGTAGCCGACCGCGAAGAGCTGCTCCGGGTTCGTGCCGGCGCCGTCGCCGCCGAGCTCGGCCGGCGGCCGCAGATGGACGTCGAGCTTGCCGTCGCTGGTCGCGCCGTGGCCGTTCTCGCGCCCGCCCGTGACCGTCGCCTGCGCCGTGTACAGGACCTTCGTCATCGTCGTGCCTCCGTCGTCGAGTGTGCGGACCGAACCTAGTGATCTCGCTAGCGTCACGCGACGTGCAGCCCGTCCCCGCCTCCGCCTCGCGCTCGATCCTCGCCCGCTGGATGGGCGTCACGGACATCAACGTCGCCGGCTTCGTCCACGGCGGCACGGTCATGAAGCTCTGCGACGAGGTCGCCGGCGTCGCCGCGATCCGCCACTCGCACGGCCGCGTCGTGACGGCGGGAGTCGACCGGCTGACGTTCCTGGAGCCGGTCCAGCAAGGCGACCTGGTGACGTTGCTGGCGTCGGTCAACGCCGTCTGGCGGACGTCGATGGAGGTCGGCGTGCGCGTCGAGGCCGAGCGCCCCGGCAGCGGCGAGGTGCGCCACACCTCGAGCGCCTACCTGACGATGGTCGCGCTCGACGAGCACGGCCGGCCGACGGCCGTGCCGCCGCTGCTGACCGAGAGCGAGCTCGAGGTCCGGCGCGAGCGCGAGGCGCAGACGCGCCGGCGCAACCGCCTCGCCGAGCGAGACGAGCTGCGCCGGAGCTGAGGCCATGCGGCGGACGCGCGCACATGGGCGCGCGCCCGCCGGCGCGGCTACGGCGTCGTGGTCGAGAGCGTGAAGGTCAGCGTCTTGCTGTAGTTGCCAGTCCGCAGCGCCTGCGTGGCGCCGATCTGCTGCTGGAAGCCGATCGTCACCTGGTCGTCGGTGACCGGCGCGCTCCAGCTCTCGAGCGCCAGCGGCGCGGCGCCCAGCGGCGCGAAGGCGCCACCGCTGCCGCCCGCGCTGGCGGCGTCGACCTGCAGCGGCTGGCCGAGCGAGTAGGCGCCGTTGACGAGGTGGCCCGGCTGCGTGGTGTCCGGGTCGGACACGCTGAGCGCGGCGTCGCCGGCCGTCGACAGCACGGTCGCGCTCTGCGACGCGCTGTAGGTCGTGGCGATGCCCGGCGTGAAGTTCCCGAACGTCGCGCCCGAGCCGAGCGTCAGCGACAGCGTCGGCGCCACGGTGCCGGTGATAGGCCCGACAGCGTAGTCCGAGCAGCCGCCGTCGGCGTCGTAGAAGCCCTGGCCGGCGAGGCCCGGGCCGGTGATCGTCGGCTTCTGCCCGGCCGGGTAGGCGGTGTCCCACCACTGCGTGAAGAACGCCGCCAGCTTGGCGTGGCAGGCCGCCGTGTCGACCGGCAGGTGCTTCTGGAAGATCGTCTCCAGCTGCGGCTCGGTGACGCTGCCGCCGCCGTAGGTGCTCTGGATCTCCTCGTCGGCGGCGACGAAGGCGGCGTTGCCGAGGATCTGGCGCAGCGCGATGTAGGCGGTGCCCGGACGCGTGTAGGTCGGCGAGTTGGAGAACAGCGACGCCGCCGTCGGGTTGTTCGGCGCCTGCGTCCAGGTCACGCGCGCCGAGCCGTAGTTCGCGTTGAACTGGTTCACGAGCGAGGCGTCGAACGCCGTCGTGTAGGCGTCGGAGCCGGCCGCGCCGGCGGCGAGGCCCGCGACGTCGGCCGAGTAGATGTACTCGCCGAGGGTCGCGTAGCCCTCCTTGTAGAACGTGTTCCGGTAGCCGCCCTCGGACACGTTGTCGCCCCACCACTGATGCATGTTCTCGTGGCTGAACGTGCCGATGCTGATCTTGCCGCCGTTGAACGTGATCTTGGTCTGCATCTCCTCCTCGAAGCTGGCGGTGGGGATGCCGACGATCACGCCGTCGGTGCTGAACGGCCAGGGGCCGTTGAACTGCGACTGCAGGTCGACGATCGACTCCTGCTGGTCCATCACGGCGAGGTTGGCCGTCTTCTGCGCCGGCGCGATCGAGCTGCCCTGCGCCTCGTAGTAGATCGTGCCGCTGCTCGCCACGCGCGAGGTCAGGTCGAACGAGCCGACGCTGTCCTCGACCAGGTAGCTGGCGACCGGCGCGTCGGAGGTCCAGTGCCACTGCGTGTCGCCGTTCGGGAAGTTGGCGTCGCCGGCCGGGTCGTCGACGTCGCTGACGAGGCGGCCGTTGCCGATGCCGGTCTTGCCGAGCGGGACCTCGTCGTAGAAGTCGTAGCTCGGCTTCGCCGTCGGGTAGTCGTTCAGCGGCAGCCAGTCCTCGGTGCCGACCGGCTCGGTCGTCACGAAGCCGCCGTCGCCGACCGGGTTGTTCGAGCGGAACCAGCCCTCGGTCGAGCCGTCGCCGTCGACGTGGACGCCCGGCGTGCCGGTGTAGTCGATCGTGACCTTCAGCGTCGTGCCGGCCGCGATCGGCGCGCTCGGCGTGATCACGAGCTTGTTGGCCGGGCACGGCTGGCCCTGCAGCGCGGCGGCGGTGCCGGCCGGCGAGCAGGCCGGCGGCACCGGGTTGGCGGCGTTGACCGGGGTGTTGATGCCCGCCAGGTGCGCGGCCGGGTTGGGATCGTCCTGGCCGTTCGGGTCGCCGGGGTAGGTCGGCTGCGCGAACGCGAAGCTCGCCGGCTGGCCGTCGATCTCGACCGAGCCGACCGTCAGGTTCGGGCCGCCCGGGTTCGTGTTCGTGCGCTCGAAGTCGAAGCTGAAGTCCGTCAGGCACTGCGTCGCCGTGATCGTCTGGTCGACGTGGTTGCCCGGCAGGAACGCGTTCGTCGCCGTGTCGTAGACCATGTGGACGTCGGTGTGATCGCTCGTGTAGCCGCCGTTGCCGGTCTCCGGGTAGACGACCGAGCCGGGCGCCGAGAGCGTGTGCGCGCCGGAGCTGCAGGCCGGCCCGGCGTCGGCGGCCTTGGCGACGGCGCCCGGGCCGCGCAGCGGCGTGCCGCCGCCGATCTGGACGTTCGTCGCGGCCGTCGCGCAGCCGAGCTGGCCGTGACCCTGGCCGTCCGGCGTGCAGGCCGACAGGTAGTAGGTGCCCTTCGGCAGCCCCGTCGGGATGCTGATCGGCACGCTGTAGTCGCTGCTGGCCAGCGGCGCGGCCGCGGCCGTCGTCGTGCCGACGACGTGCGCCGGCACGCCGTAGCGCATCAGCCGCACGGTGATCTTGCCGCTGCCGGCGGTCCTGCCCTGGTTCGCCAGCTGCCCGTGCAGCCGGTAGCTGTGGCCGGCGGCCGCGGTGGCGGGCGCCGAGCTGAGCGTGGCGACCGTCAGCGACGGCCCCGCGGCCTGGGCCGCCCCGGCGGCGCCCATCCCGGCGGCCGTGACGGCGATTGCGGCAGCGCCGATGGCGCGTGCACGACGACGAAGCTCCACGAACGACACTCCTTGTCCTCGATGCGGGCAAGCGGCCCGCTAGACCCAACCGAGCAAGCTAGCCGGGGCGCCGGCAACGCTCAAGGTCGCTCATGAAGCACCGATGAGGCGCCGGGCTCAGCCGAGCTGGTTGACCTTCGGCAGCAGCGCCGCGATGTGGTCGTCCGTCGCCGGCTCGAAGACGAAGCCGTCGAACTGCGCGATGTACATGTCGCTCGGCGAGATGCCCTCGTGGTAGCCGGCGTTGTAGCCGCGCGAGTCGCCGTTGGCGCCGACGATCGAGGCGCTGTTCATCGCGCGCATCAGCTTCGGGCCGAGCGTGCCCGTCTCGTCGACCGCCTCGGCGACCAGCTCGACCGCGTCGTACGGGTACATCGCCCAGTCCGGCGGCTGCACGACCGGACGCCCGTCCTGCGAGACGCCGACCTTCGTCACGCCGAGCGCGGACTCGAAGTGCGCGCGGAAGGTGTTGAACGGGCGCGGCCCGAGCTCTGACGTGATCCGCGAGGAGACGAAGCGCAGCGACTGCAGCCAGTCCTTGTGCGCGACGAGCTTCTGGCGCACGAGCGGGTCCTCGCCGGTCGGGCTGGAGATCACGCGCACGTTCCAGCCGCTCGAGCCGGTGGCGCTGAGCACGCCGGCGATGTTCGCCGCGCCGGCCCAGACGATCAGCGTGTTCGCGCCCGCCCGGCGCGCCGCCAGCACCTGCGTGCTGACGTCGGTCGCGCGCTGCTGGACCTGCTGGTCGGAGACCACCTGCAGGCGGTCCTGCCGCAGCGCCGTCTGCAGCGCCGCGTGCCCCTGCTGGCCGTAGTCGTCGTCCTCCGTGATCAGCGCGACCTTCGGCTTGCTGTTGGCGATGTAGTCGGCGATGTGCTGCGCCATCGTCTGGTCGGCCGGCGCCATCCGGAACAGCGTCGGGAAGCGCTTCGGGTCGATCAGCCCGGCGCCGCCGTCGAAGCAGATGAAGACCGGCAGGCTCGCCGGGTCCGTGACGGCGGCGACCGACGCCGCGCCGGTGCCGTCCGTCAGCAGCGCCAGCGCGTGGTCGGCGACCGCCGTGCGCGCGTTGGCGAGCGCGTTGGCCGGCGAGCCGCCGTTGTCGAGCACGATCAGCTTGAGCTTCTTCTTCGCCGTGCCGACGCGCACGCCGCCGCGCGAGTTGAGGTCGTCGACGGCCAGCTGCGCGCCCTGCTGGATCGACTTGGCGACCCAGGGCTCGGTCGAGACCGGGACGCTGACGACGATCGGCACGTCGCCGCCGGAGCCGCCGGCTCCGCAGGCCGCGACCGTCAGGGCACAGGCGATGGCCGCGACGGCGGCGAGCGTGGAGCGAAGCACACCTAGTGACTAGCAGCCGCGGCGGCGCGACCGCGTCGTCGTCGCACCACTCGACACATGGACGATGACCGGAGTGCCAGGTTCCTCCACATGGGTGCGCCGCAGCGGTTGACTCTTCGCTGGATCGTCCTAGGATGCCGCGGTACCACGACGCGGATGGGTCCCGCAGTGGTTCTCCAACGGGTCAGGAGAGGTGCCGCTCGTTCTCGCGGATGGACCTGCGAGACGTGAGGCCAATGCCGTAGTGCGGACAACGGGTCTGCCGGGTTGCGGCAACAACGTTCAACAGAGGGAAGCATCTATGCACCGACCTTCTCGCCTCGCGATCGCCGTCATCGGGGCACTCGCGCTGGGCGTCTCGGCGCCCGTCGCGGCGAACGCGGCGACGAACGTCACGTTCGAGACGGGCTTCAAGCCTGACGTCCAGTTTTCGCCCTACTACGTGGCGCAGGATCTCGGCTTCTACAAGCAGGCCGGCCTGAACGTCACGATCAGCTACCAGAAGCGGCCGAACCTGCCGCAGGACGTCGCCTCCGGCAAGGTCGCCTTCGCCTCGGCGACCGGCGACGCGGCGCTGATCGACCGCGCCGCCGGCGCGGACGTCAAGTACGTCGCCCAGCAGGGCCAGCAGTACGCCGTCGGCGCGATGTGGCTGACCAACGGCGGCCCGAAGATCACCACCCCGGCCGACCTGAAGGGCAAGACGATCGGCATCTCGGCGCCGGGCAGCTCGACCGACTTCGGCCTGACGGTGCTGCTGAACGCGGCGCACCTGAAGCGCTCGGACGTCAAGGTGATCGCGGTCGGCTTCAACGAGACCGAGGCGCTGGTCAACCATCAGATCGACGTCGCGATGACCTACACCGACAACGAGCCGGTCAACGCGGCCGCGCTCGGCCATCCGGTGCACGTCATGCGCGTCGCCAAGTACGCCAACCTGACGCCGACCGGGATCATCACCGGCGGCAAGCTGATGAAGAAGAACCCGAAGGAAGTGCAGGCGTTCATCACGGCGACGCTGCGCGGCCTGAAGTTCACGCTCAAGAACCCCGACAAGGCGTTCAAGATCGCGATGAAGCGTCAGCCTGAGGTCGTCGATGCCAGCCAGGTCGCGATCCAGCGCAAGATCCTGACGGCGCGCCTGGCCTACATGCAGGCGCCGAAGAACCACCCGCTGGGCTGGTCGAACCCGACCGGGTGGGCCGCGACCAAGAACGTCCTGGTCCAGCAGAAGCCGGCGATCAAGGGCATGCAGCAGGTCAAGCTGCCAAACCTGTTCACCAACCAGCTCGTCCTGAAGGCGAACGTCAAGTAGCACGATGACCTCGACGCCGCTGGTGGCAGATGAGCCGATCTCCGGGACCGCCGCGGCGACGCGGCCCCGGAGGCGGCGTCGCAGCGGCGTCCATCGGCGCGACCGCGGGCCTACTGGCACGCGGTCGCTGCTGATCAGCACCGTCGCGGTGCTGATCGGCTTCGGCCTCTGGGAGCTGATCTACGCCCTCGACATCGTCGCCGACTACTCGCTGCCGAGCCCCTGGTCGGTGATCCACGAGTGGTGGCTGCTGGCCAAGAACGGCGTCATCTGGCACCACGTCTACGCGACGACGCGCGAGGCCCTGCTCGGCTTCGTGATGGCGCTCGTCGTCGCCGCGCTGTTCGCCTACCCGCTCGCGAAGTCGCGCCTGTTCGCCAGCGTGCTGTCGCCCTACATCGCCGCCACGCAGGCGATGCCGATGCTCGCGCTGGCGCCGATGCTGGTCGTCTGGTTCGGCCTCGGCCTCTTCTCGCACGTGCTGATCTGCGCGGTGATCGTCTTCTTCCCGATCATGGTCAGCATCGCCGTCGGCCTCACGAGCGTCGACCGCACGCTCGTCGACGCCGCCGCGACCGAGGGCGCCGGCCGCTGGGCGACGCTGCGCCACATCGAGCTGCCGCTGGCGCTGCGCCCCATCCTCGCCGGCGTGAAGATGGGGCTGACGCTGTCCTTCACCGGCGCGATCGTCGCCGAGTTCGTCTCCTCCAGCGAGGGGCTCGGCTACCTGATGGAGTTCGCGCGCGGCCAGTACAACGCGCCGCTGCTGTTCGTCGCGGCGCTGACGATGGTGCTGCTGGCGGTCGTCGGCTATGTGCTCGTCAACGTGCTCGAGAATGTGCTCATCGACTGGGAGTAGCGGCCTTCGCCGTGCAGAAGGCGAAGAGCGCGTCCAGGTCCGGCGCCATCGCGGCGAGCACGGCGGCGTCGTCGCCGGGATGCCGCGCCCGGTAGCCCTCGCTGAGCGCCTTCAGGCCCGGCCCCTGCGCGTTGCCGTAGCGGCTGTTGTCGGTGTCGGCGCCGTTGACGATCTGGCCGAGCAGCGCCAGCGCCGGATCGCTCGCCAGCCCGTGGTGCTCGAGGATCGCCTCGAACGGCGTCGCGCCGTCGCGGTGGTCGAACTCGACGCCCTTGACGTGGAACGGGATCGCGCCCGCCTCGATGCGGGCGGGGATCTCGGCGGCCGGGACATAGACGATCTCGGCCTGGGGGTCGACGTGGTTGCGGATCAGCCAGGTGCAGGCGATCCGACCGATGCGCACGTCCTCTCTCGTCACCCATTGCATCGCGCCATCGTCGCATGCCGGAGTGAAAGGCCCGAATGACCGACGTGCAGGACCCGCCGGCGCCCGAGTCGGCGCCGGCGTCTGAGAGCGCCCGCTCGCGCAACCCGCTCGCGCGGATCGACGCCGCGCGGCGGGCGCTGCCCAAGAACGTCCGCGTGCTCAGCTGGGTCTCGCTCGCGAACGACAGCGCGAGCGAGCTGGCGTACCCGATCATCCCGCTGTTCCTGGCGATCACGCTCGGCGCGCCGATCGTCCTGATCGGCATCATCGAGGGCATCGCCGAGGCGATGGCGCTCGCCTTCCGGCTGCTCTCGGGCTGGCTCTCGGACCGCGCCGCCGACGGCCGCCGGCGCCGGCCCTGGATCATGACCGGCTACGGCATCGCGACGTTCGCGCGCCTCGGCATCGCCGCCGCGCCGACCTGGGGCTGGGTGCTCGGCTCGCGGATCGCCGACCGCGTCGGCAAGGGCATCCGCGGCGCGCCGCGCGACGCGCTGATCCGCGACTCGACGCCGAAGCAGCAGATCGGCGCCGCCTTCGGCTTCCATCGCTCCGCCGACACGATCGGCGCGATCGCCGGCCCGCTGATCGCGGCGGCGATGCTGGCGCTCGGCTGCTCGCTGCGCTCGATCCTCTGGGTCGCCGTCGTGCCGGGGATCGTCACGCTGGTCCTGCTGCGGCGGATCCGCGAGGCGCCGCCGTCGGGCGCCAACGTCCGCAAGAAGAACGCGCCCGAGCTCGCGCACGCCGGCACGCTGCCGTCGAGCTTCTGGGGCGTGCTGCTGATCTGGGTCGTCTTCTCGATCGGCAACTCGAGCGACGCCTTCCTGCTGCTGCGCGCGCACGACCTCGGCATGGCGGCGGTCGTCACGGTGCTCGCCTACGCCGCCTACAACCTCGTCTTCGCCGGCCTCGCCTGGCCGCTCGGCGCGCTCTCTGACCGCTTCTCGCGCGCCGCGATCTTCGGCGCCGGCCTGGTCGTCTTCGCGCTCGTCTACGTCGGCTTCGCGCTGGCGCCCGGCAGCTGGGCCGTCTGGCCGCTGTTCGCGTTCTACGGCGTCTACGTCGCGGCGACCGAGGGCGTCGGCCGCGCCTGGGTCGCCGACCACGTCAACGAGGACGCGGTCGGCACCGCCTACGGCGTCTTCTACGCCGCGACGGCGGCGGCCGCGCTCGTCGCCAGCATCGTCGCCGGCGTCCTCTGGACCTATGTCTCCCCCAGCGCGCCGTTCGTGCTCGGCGCGATCACCTCGGGACTGGCGGCGGCGCTGCTCGGCGTGCGCGCGCTGATGCGCGGGTTCAGCCCGCGCGCGGCGCAGCTGGCGATGGGCACGCTGCTCGTCGTCGTGCTCGCGGCGGCGGCGATCGAGCACGACCAGCTCGGCAACGCCTTCCGCAGCCGCGGCGAGGCCGAGGTGCCGGTCGCGGCGGCCGCGCGCAAGTGCGCGCCGCTCGCCGCTCAGCGCGTGACGCCGAGCCTGCCGGCCGGCTTCCCGACGCCGAGCGGCGTCGCCTGGACCAAGAACGATCAGCGCTGGTCGACGCAGGGCTACATCGACGGCTCGATCCGCGAGGCGCACGACGAGTTCGAGAGCCGGCTCGAGGCCGCCGGCTACCACGTCACGCGCTCGGAGGTCGACCCGGGCGACGCCGAGATCGCCTTCACCGGCAAGGGCCATCGGGGCCAGATCGACATCTTCCAGGAGTGCACGACGCGCACCTGGATGCAGGTCACCGTCAACGCCGCCTGAGCGGCGTCGCGCGTCGGCCGGCGCCGCGCCGGCCGACGGCGCCGTCAGCCGCGCACGAGCTCGACGCCGTGCGCGGGCAGCTCCGGGATGCCGCCGCCGAGCCGCAGCACGCGCTCGGCGCCGGCGCGGCGCAGGAAGCTCGCGGCGAAGGCGGCGCGGTTGCCCGCCGCGCAGCCGACGACCAGCGGCGCGCGGCGGACGAGCTCGGCCGCGCCGTCGCGCAGCCGCTCGGCCGGCAGGAAGACGGCGCCGGCGACGTGGCCGGCGTCCCACTCGTCGCGGGCGCGCACGTCGACCAGCGTCAGCTCGCCGAGCCGCGCGCGCAGCGCGGCGAGCGACAGCGTGCCGGCGGACTCCAGCGCCAGCCCGGCGGCGCGCCAGGCCGCCGAGCCGCCGGCGAGCACGCCGGCGATCCGGTCGAGCCCGACCGCGCGCAGGCGCCGCGCCAGCTCGCGCGCGTCGGCCTCGAGCTCGGCGAGCACGAGCAGCGGCGCGTCGCCGTCGAGCGCCCAGGCGGCGCGCGTGCCGAGGCCCTCGCCGGTCAGCGGCAGGCTGAGCGAGCCGGGGACGTGCGCGGCGTCGAACGCGACGGCCGTGCGCGCGTCCAGCAGCACCGCCCCCTGCGCCAGCAGCGGCGCCGCGTCGGCCGGCGTCAGCAGCGGCGCGGCGGCGGCCGCGCCGCTGGGCGACGCGCCACGGTTGCGCGCGACGACGCGCTCGACCGTCGGCGGCCGCAGCGGCAGCTGCGCGAGCGCCGCGGCGCTGAAGTCCGCGACCGACTCGATCGCCAGCAGCGGGTTCGTCCGCCGCTCGTAGCCGAGCGTCGAGGAGGTCTTGCGGCTCAGCTGCGAGCCGCCGCAGAGCGAGCCGCCGACGTGGCCGGGCCAGAGCTCGACGTGGTCGCCGAGCGCGAGCAGCCGGCGCAGGCTGGCGTGCAGCGCGCGGGCGCCGTCGCGCGCGTCGATCGCCAGGTCCGGGCGCGCGACGTCGCCGACCAGCAGCGAGTCGCCGCTCAGCAGCAGCCAGGGCGCGGCGCTGCGGCTGACGTCGGCGACCGCGTAGGCGGTGTGCTCGGGCCGATGCCCCGGCGTCGCCAGCGCGCGCAGGCGGACGTCGCCGACCGCCAGCTCGTCGCCGTCGGCGAGCGGGTCGGCGCCGGCGATCCCGGCCGCCGCCGGCGCGTGCAGGCGCGCGCCGGTCGCGGCGGCCAGCAGCGCGCGCCCGGAGACGTGGTCGGCGTGCACGTGCGTCTCGACGACGTGCCGGATCTCGAGGCCGAGCCGCCGCGCCGCCGCCAGATGGCGCTCACAGTCGAGGCCGGGATCGACGACGATCGCCGCGCCGGCGTCGCCGACGATGTACGAGGCACATCCGAGGTCGGGGTCGATCAGCTGTTCGAAGCGCATGCCCGATTGTCTACAGAGTCAGTCGAATACATGCTGAAGCGGCGGCGCGATCCACTCGTGCGCCCAGGCGCGCAGCGCCGACACGACCGGCGCGAGCGCCCGGCCCTTGTCCGTCAAGTGGTACTCGACGCGCACCGGCGAGCTCGGGATCACGCGCCGCTCGAGCACGCCCTCGCGCTCGAGCTCGCGCAGCCGCTGCGCCAGCATCGTGTCGCTGAGGCCGGGGATCATCGCCTTGATCTCCGCGTAGCGATGGCGGTCGACCAGCAGCGCGTAGACGATCGCGCCGTTCCAGCGCGCGCCGATCAGCTCCACGGCGTGGTGGTAGCGCGGACACATGGCCTCGGTCGTGACGTCCAGCGAGTCCATCGCCTCAACGCTACCAAGCAGCTAAGGCTTCCTTAGCTGCCCGCCGCGCGCGGCGCCGGCCGCGCGTTCGACAGCGCGACGTACATCTCGGCGATCCGCCGCAGCAGCGCGACCAGCTGCTCGCGCTCGCCGTCGTGCAGCGGGCCGAACAGCCGCTCGTTCTCGCGGTCGGCGCAGGCGCGGATCCGCTCCAGCGCGACGGCGCCGGCGGGCGTCAGGTGGATCGCGTTGGCGCGCCGGTCGCTCTCGCGCCGGCGCCGCTCGGCCAGCCCGAGCCGCTCGAGCTCGTCGACGACGACCACCATCCGGCTCTTGTCGATGTGCAGCCGCCGGCCGAGCTGGCGCTGCGACAGCGGCCCCTCGGCGTCGATCAGCACCAGCACCTCGGCGTGGCGCGTGCGCACCCCCAGCTCGCTCAGCTCGCCCTCGAAGCGCGCGACCGCCTCGTCGGCCACGAAGGCCATCAGATACCCCGGCCAGTGCGCCAGCGAATCGGGCAGCGCGGAGGCCGTCGTGGTGGTCATCCAACGGACCGTACAGCGTCGAGATCGTCTTGAACAGAGACGACCTTCGTGCCAAACTGCACAGATAACTCCCGACCACACCGGCAGGTGACGACGATGCTGCTCCAGGATGTCGACCGCATTTCGTCGCAGGTCAGCGCAGGCGAGCACGCCGCGCAGCGGCTGCTGGTGGCGTTCGACGGGTCGCCGGGAGCGTGGGCCGCGCTCGATCGCGCGATCGCGCTCGCCGTCACCGCCAACGCCAAGCTGACGATCGCCGCGGTCGCGCAGCTGCCGCACATGTGCTGGGGCGCGCCCGGCGGCGTGACGCTCCCCTACACGTACAGCTCGCTCAAGCGCGAGGTCGAGGGCGAGATGCTGCGCTGCCTCGCCGAGGCGCGCGACGAGGTGCCGGCGACGGTGCCGGTCGAGACGCGCCTGCTGCACGGCAAGCCGGCCTGCGCGCTCGCGCGCCTGGCCCAGGCGGGCCACTTCGACCTGCTCGTCACCGGCCCGCGGCCGGAAGGCCGGCTGCGGCGCTTCTTCGGCGGCAGCGTCACGCACGCGCTGCTCTCGCGCTGCGGCATCTCGGTGCTCGCCGTGCGCGCGCCGGAGGCCTAGAGCACGACGGTCGTCTCGCCGTTGCGCAGCACGCGGTCCAGGCAGTGCCACTGGACGGCGCGCGCGAGCACGGCGCGCTCGATGTCGGCGCCCAGCCGCTCGAGCGAGGGCACGTCGTCGCGGTGGCTGACGCGGATCACGTCCTGCTCGATGATCGGCCCGGCGTCCAGCTCGGCCGTCACGTAGTGGGCGGTCGCGCCGATCAGCTTGACGCCGCGCTCCTTCGCGCGCTCGTACGGCCCGGCGCCGGCGAAAGCCGGCAGGAACGAGTGGTGGATGTTGATCACCGGCACGCCGAGCCGGTCGAGGAAGCCGCCCGAGAGGACCTGCATGTAGCGCGCGAGCACGACCAGGTCGGCCGCGCCGTCGAGCAGCTCCAGCAGCCGGCGCTCGGCCTGCGGCTTGCCGTCCGGCGGCACCGGCACATGGTGGTAGGGCAGGCCGCTCGCCTCGACGTCGGCGCGCAGGTCGTCGTGGTTGGACGCGACCAGCACGATCTCGCCGTCCAGCTCGTCGCGCCGCGAGCGGTAGAGCAGCTCCTGCAGGCAGTGGTCGTAGCGCGAGACGAGCACCGCGATCCGCTTCGGCCGCGCCGCGTCCCACAGCCGCCAGGTCATGTCGAAGCGGTCGGCGACGAGCCCGAAGCGCTCGGCGAGCCCGTCGCGGCGCTCGCCGGCGAGCGCGAACTCCATCCGCAGGAAGAAGCCGCCGCCCTCCGGGTCCGACGAGTACTGGTCGCTGCGGACGATGTTGGCGCCGGCGTCGAACAGGAAGCGCGAGACGGCGGCGACGATCCCGGGACGGTCGGGACAGGAGACGAGCAGGCGCATGCGCACGCTCTCGGCCATCGTGCGCGGCAGCGTACGCGATTCGCGCCAAGCACCGCGCGGCAGCCCGGCCGGCGCGACGGCCCGGCACGCCGGCCGGCCGCCCCTGCGGCCGACCGGCAGCCGGGAGGGGCCTCTAGGGCGTCGTCGTCGCGAGCGTGAAGGTCAGCGTCTTCGCGTAGTCGCCGGTGCGCAGCGGCTCGCCGGCGCCGATCGACTGCCGGAAGCCGACCGAGGCGACGGCGTTGGCGACCGGCGCCGCGTAGCTCAGCAGCGGCGTCGGCGCGCCGGAGATCGGCGCGAACGCCGACGGCCCGCTCGCGCCGACCGCGGTCGCCAGCGCCTCGAGCGGCTGCGCCAGCGAGAAGGCGCCGTTGACGAGATGGCCCGGCGCCGTGCTCGACGGGTCGGCGACGGCCAGCGTCGCGTCGCCGGCGCTGCTGACGATCGTGGCGGTCGTGCCGGCCTCGTAGGTCTGCGCGACGCCCGGCGTGAAGCTGCCGAAGCTCGCCGGCGCGCCGAGCGCCAGCGAGAGCGTCGCCGGCACGCTGCCGCCGACGCCGCCCTGCGTGCAGAGCGAGCGCACGGCGGACTGGCCGCGCCCGAGCGTGACCTGCGTCCGCTCGAGGATCGTGCCATCCGGCGCCGCGCAGGTCAGCGTGTAGGCCTCGTCGAGGAAGTCGCTCGTGTACTGGCTCGGCCGCAGCGACGGGTTCACGTGCCAGTCGAAGCGCCCGTCGGCCGGCACCGTCATCGAGTAATCCAGGTGCACGGGGAAGCTGTGCACCTCCGGCTGGCCGCCGTCGGTCCAGACCGCCGGCGAGGTGTCCATCGAGAAGTCCTTCGTCAGCGTCAGCTTGGCGCCGGCCGGCGCCGTGCCGGTCAGCTGCGAGTGCAGCGCCGGGTCCTCGGCCGCGCTGTAGAGGTCGAGCAGGACGGCGCGGATCGAGGCGCCGGGGTACTGGCCCGTCCCCCAGTAGTTGTCGATCACGGCCTGGTAGGGCGGGTGATAGGTGTCGTTGCCCTTGTAGCCGGGCGTCGCCTCGGTCGTGAAGCCGAAGGCGCCGTAGGTGTAGTAGGTCTGCTCCTCCTCGGTCGAGGTCGCCTCGTAGTAGACCTTCGTCCACGGCCCGTTCGGCCAGCCGACGAGGTCGTTGTGGGCGATCGTGTCGCCGAGGTTGTCGTAGGTCGCCTGGTCGGCGATCACGGCCGGCTCGTTGAGCGAGGACTGGACCTGCAGCAGCCGCTGGTCGGGCGTGTGCATGTCGAGGCCGACGGTCACCGGATGCGTCGCCAGGTAGTCGGCGTAGGCCGCGTTCTCGGGCTCGGACAGCGGCGCCTCGCCGCGGTAGTTGGTGTTCGTCAGCACCGGGCTGGAGCCGTCGCCGCCCCAGAACGGGCCGAAGTTGCGGTTGTTGTTGACGCCCTGGTTGACCGAGTTGGCGGCGTCGCACTGCGCCTGCGTCGGGATCTGGCCCGGCGCGAAGCGGCAGTTGCCGCGCTTCTGCTGGTTGCCGTTGACGTTGCGGCGCGAGACGTCGTAGCCGTCCGGGTTCTGCATCGGCACGATCGTCACGCGGCCGTGCTCGAGCAGCGACGTGATGCGCGGGTCGCTGCCGTCGTTCTCGAGCAGGTCGTGCGCGAACTCCATCGCGAAGTCGACCGACGGCCACTCGCGCGCGTGCAGGACGCCGCCGAGGTAGAAGTCGGGCCGGCCGTCGTCGTCGCCGACGCGGTGCGCGATCTCCATGCCGAGGATCTCGCGGCCGAGCAGCGTCGTGCGATCGAGCGTGATCAGCTTGACGCGGTCCGGGTACAGCGCCGCCAGCTGGCGGACCTCGGCGTTGGTCGAGTCGAGGTCGCGGTAGGCGGTGCTGCCGCTCGGCAGCGGCGGCGACGACGTTTGCGCCCTCGCCGGGCCGGCGACGGCCAGTCCGACACTCAGCGTCGCGGTCGCGACGCACAACCACCTCAAGCCAGCACGTGACATGTGCAACCCCCCTCGATCTCCCGCCGCCGGTACCCCTACCGGCGAGCCCTCGGCGCGATCGTACTCCTCGCGGCGGCGCTCAGTCGCCGACGACGTCGACCGCCGTGCCGGCGCGGCCGAGCGCGGCCGCCTCGTCCGCGTCGAGCCCGACCGCGAGCACGCTCGTCATCGCGCCGACGGGGGCGATCGCGCTGAGCCCGCGGATCTTCAGCTTCGACTGGTCGATCAGCAGCGTCGCCTCGCTCGACTGCTCGATCATCGCGCGCTTGAGCTCGGCCTCGAGCGGATCGGCGTCGGTCAGGATCGCGCTGTCGGCGATCCCCTTGCAGCTGAGGAACAGCCGGTCGGCGTAGTGGCCGCGCACCGTGCGCACCGCGAAGGGCCCGACGAACGAGCGGGTCAGTGATCGCAGCGTGCCGCCGATGCCGATCAGCTCGAGCGCGCCGCGACCGTCGGCGAGCGCCAGCTCCATGATCGGCAGCGAGTTCGTCAGGACGGTCGCCGAGCTGCCGACCTCGAGCAGCCGCTGCGCGACGAAGTAGGTCGTCGACGAGCTGTCGAGGAAGATCGTCTCGCGCCCGCTCAGCTGCTCGACGGCGGCGACCGCGAGCTGGCGCTTGGCCGCCTCGAAGTCCTGCAGCCGGCGGCCGAACGAGTCCTCGTGCGCGGAGATCGTCGGCAGCACCGCGCCGCCGTGCGTGCGCCGTGCCGCGCCGCGCCGCTCGAGCTCGGCGAGGTCGCGCCGCGCCGTCATCGGCGAGACGCCGTAGGCGCGCTCCAGCTCGGTCACCGTGATCGCCCCCGCGCGGCGCAGCCGCTCGGCGATCGCGCGCCGGCGCGCCTCGACGAGCAGGGCACGCCCCTCTGGTCGTCTCGGTGCGATGTGACCCTCCCCCTGATCGTTACGTCGCCCTAAGGCCCGCAATACAACCATTGCCAACCGCATAGGTCAAGCCAATCGCTCACGATCGCACGCTAGACGATCAGAAACGCACGCCGTCTCGCTTGACAGCCCCTTGGCGCTCTGTTTTGATCATTTTCTGTTGTTTCGAGGGGGAGGAGCCTCAAATCAATCAGCAGCAGACACCCGATCCTGGGCCGATCATCGCCCTTCGTGACGCGACCAAGTCCTATGGCGCGGTGCGCGCGGCACGTGGCGTCTCGCTGGCGCTGCACCCCGGAGAGGTGCGCGCGCTCGCGGGCGAGAACGGTGCCGGCAAGTCGACGCTCGTCCGCATGCTCGCAGGCGTGCAGCGGCCCGACAGCGGCAGCGTCGAGGTCGACGGCGAGCCGGTCGGCTTCTCCGGCCCGGCCGACGCGCGCGACGCCGGCGTCGCCGTGATCTACCAGGAGCCGACCCTCTTCCCCGACCTGTCGGTCGCCGAGAACGTGATGATGGGCCGCCACCCGCTCGGCGCCCTGCGCCGGATCGACCGACGCAAGCTGCACCGCACGGTGCGCGAGCTGATGACGCGGCTCGGCGTCGACCTCGACCCCGAGGAGCCGGTGCGCGGCCTCTCGATCGCCGACCAGCAGATCATCGAGATCGCCAAGGCGCTCTCGTTCGACGCGCGCGTGCTGATCATGGACGAGCCGACCGCGGCGCTCTCGGGCAACGAGGTCGAGCGGCTGTTCGGCGTCGTCCGCACGCTGAGCCGGCGCGGCGCCGCCGTGCTGTTCATCTCGCACCGGCTCGACGAGATCTTCACGATCTGCACGACCGTCACCGTGCTGCGCGACGGCGAGGTCACGCACGACGGCCCGACGGCCGAGCTGGACACCGACGGGCTGGTGCGGCGGATGGTCGGCCGCGAGCTGTCGGCGCTGTTCCCGAAGCAGGCGACGACGATCGGCGGCCCGGTGCTGAAGGCGCAGCGGCTGACGCGCGAGGGCGTCTTCACCGACGTCTCCTTCGAGGTCCGACGCGGCGAGATCGTCGCGCTCGCCGGCCTCGTCGGCGCCGGCCGCAGCGAGGTCGCGCGCGGCATCTTCGGCATCGACAAGCTCGACGCCGGCCACGTCGAGATCGACGGCGTCAAGCTCAAGAACGGCTCCCCCGCCGCCGCGATGCGCGCCGGCGTCGGGCTCGTCCCGGAGGACCGCCGCCAGCAGGGCCTGGTGATGGAGCTCTCGATCGAGCGCAACGTCGGCCTGACGCGGCTGCACGCACTGCGCACCTCGCTCGGCGTGATCGGCCGCGGCCGCGAGGCGGCGCTGGCCGCCGACTGGGCGACGAAGCTGCAGCTGAAGTTCGGCCGCCTGTCGGACCCCGTCGCCTTCCTCTCGGGCGGCAACCAGCAGAAGGTCGTGCTCGGCAAGTGGCTGGCGACGAACCCGAAGCTGCTGATCATCGACGAGCCGACGCGCGGCATCGACGTCGGCACCAAGGCCGAGGTCCACCGCCTGATGTCCGAGCTCGCCGGCCAGGGCCTGGCCGTGCTGATGATCTCCTCCGAGCTCCCCGAGGTGCTCGGCATGGCCGACCGCGTGCTCGTCATGCACGAGGGCCGGCTCGCGCGCGAGCTCTCGCGCGCCGAGGCCGACGAGGAGTCGGTCGTCCGCGCGGCGACCGGGGCGGCCGCGGCATGAGCACCGCGCAAGCCACGCCGGCGGCGCCGCAGGACGCGCGCCACGAGGCCCGCCGCAGCCTGTTCGAGACGGTCGTACGCGCGCGCGAGCTGAGCCTGCTCGCCGTGCTGATCCTCGTCGTCGCCGGGACGACGATCGCCGAGCCGCGCTTCCTCTCGAGCCAGAGCATCCGCGACATCCTGCTGAACGTCTCGGTGATCGCGCTGATGGCCGTCGGCCAGGCGGTCGTGATCATCACGCGCAACGTCGACCTCTCGGTCGGCTCGGTGCTCGGGATCAGCGCCTTCCTGACCGGCGTCCTGTTCGCCGACCACCACGCCGCGATCGGCGTCGTCTTCGTCGCCGGGACCCTCTTCGGCGCGCTGTTCGGGCTCGCCAACGGGCTGATGGTCGCGCTCGCGCGCGTGCCCGCGCTGGTGATCACGCTCGGGACGCTCTACGTGATCCGCGGCATCGACTTCGTCTGGGCCAAGGGCCGGCAGATCAACGCCGACCAGATGCCCGACCGCTTCCTGCAGCTCGGCAGCGACACCGTGCTCGGCGTCCCCGTGCTGGCGATCATCGCCGCGGTCGCGATGCTGATCGTCGGCGCCGTGATGCGCAGCTCGCGGATGGGCCGCGAGCTGTACGCGATCGGCTCGCAGCCGACCGCCGCCAACCTCGCCGGGATCCGCGTCAGCCGCCGCGTGATCGGCGCGTTCGTCGTCTCCGGCGCGCTCGCCGGGCTCGCCGGCGTGCTCTTCACGGCGCGCTTCGGCACGCTCGACGCGACCGCCGGGACCGGCGACGAGCTGCAGGTCGTCGCCGCCGTCGTCGTCGGCGGCGTGGCGATCTTCGGCGGCTCGGGCAGCGTCTACGGCGCCGCGCTCGGCGCGCTGCTGCTCGGCGTCATCAGCTCGGCGCTGGTAATCCTCAAGGTCAACCAGTTCTGGGAGCAGGCGATCGACGGGGCGCTGCTGCTGGTCGCGATCGGACTCGACCGGCTGCTGGCGCTGCGCGTCGCCGCCGCGCTTCGCGCAAGGAGTGGACGCCGTGCCGGCTGACCTGAAGTCGCGCCTCGCGCGCTGGGAGACGGTCACCGTGCTCCTGTTCGTCGCCTCGATCGTCTACGGCGCGGTCAGCGCCGACGGCTTCGTCAGCGGCGGCAACCTCAACGCGGTGCTCGCGAACGTCGTCGAGATCGCGCTGATCTCGCTGCCGATGACGCTGATCATCGTCAGCGCCGAGATCGACCTCTCGGTCGCCTCGATCCTCGGCTTCGCCAGCGCGCTGATCGGCACGCTCTGGAACCACGGCTGGGCGATGGAGGCGATCATCCCCTTCGTGCTGGTCGCCGGCGGCTGCGCCGGCGCGCTCAACGGCTGGCTGATCACCTCGCTCGGGCTGCCCTCGCTGGCGGTCACGATCGGCACGCTGGGCCTGTTCCGCGGGCTCGCGTTCGTGCTGCTCGGCGACACCGCGGTGACGGACTTCCCGACCAGCTACCTGAACCTCGGCCAGGGCACGTTCGCCGGGACGCAGATCCCGACGCCGATCGTGCTGTTCGTCGTGCTCGCCGTGATCTTCGGCGTCGTGCTGCACGCGACCGGGATCGGCCGCGCGATCTTCGCGATCGGCTCCAACGACGAGGCGGCGCGCTTCGCCGGCCTGCGCGTGAAGCGGATCAAGTTCTGGCTGTTCGTCGTCTCCGGCGTCGTCTCGGCGCTGGCCGGCGCCGTCTTCACCTTCCGCTTCGGCTCGGCGCGCGGCGACAACGCGACAGGCCTGGAGCTGTCGGTGATCGCCTGCGTGCTGCTCGGCGGCGTCTCGATCTTCGGCGGCCGCGGCAACCTGCTCTACGTCGTCGTCGCCGTCTTCCTGCTCGGGATCCTCGACAACGCGCTGACGCTCAACAACGTCTCGTCGGACGCGCTGACGATCGTCACCGGCGGCCTGCTGCTGCTGTCGGTCCTCGGCCCGAGCGTCGCCGCTCGCGTGCGCGAGCTGCTGCGGCGCCGCTCCACCACCACGCCCGTCACCACCACATCAACACCCCTGTGAGGAGGGACATGTCCACATCGATCGCGAAGCGTGCGCTGCGCTTCGGTGCGCTGGCACCAGTGTTGGTCTTGGCCGCCTGCGGCTCGACGAAGAGCAGCACGGACAACAGCAGCAGCGCGCCGGCCAAGAGCACGGCGACCGCGCAATCGTCGGGCACGAAGTCGGCGAAGGACCTGACGATCGCCTTCCTGCCCAAGCAGCTGAACAACCCGTACTTCACGGTCTCCGACGGCGGCGGGCAGAAGGCCGTACAGGCGCTCGGGGCGACGTTCAAGCGGGTCGGGCCGTCGGACGCGACCGCCTCGTCGCAGGTCTCCTACATCAACACGCTGACGACGCAGAAGGTCAACGCGATCTGCATCTCGGCCAACGACCCGAACGCGGTCGTGCCGGCGCTGCAGAAAGCGATGAACGCCGGCATCAAGGTCGTGACCTACGACTCGGACACCGCGCCCGCCGGCCGCAACCTCTTCATCAACCAGGCCGACTCGGAGTCGCTCGGCCGCTCCCAGGTCGACCTGCTCGCCAAGCAGCTGCCCAGCGGCGGCGAGATCGCGATCCTCTCGGCGACGCCGAACGCGACGAACCAGAACACCTGGATCAAGTACATGAAGGACGAGCTCAAGAAGCCCGAGTACTCGAAGCTCAAGCTCGTCAAGATCGCCTACGGCAACGACGACGACCAGACCTCCTTCACGCAGACGCAGGGCCTGCTGCAGGCCTACCCGAACCTGAAGGGCATCATCTCGCCGACGACCGTCGGCATCGCCGCCGCCGCCCGCTACCTGCAGTCCTCCAAGTACAAGGGCAAGGTCATGCTGACCGGCCTCGGCACGCCGAACCAGATGCGCAAGTTCGTCAAGGACGGCACGGTCAAGGCGTTCGAGCTCTGGGATCCGGCCAAGCTCGGCGAGCTGTGCGGCTACGCCGCGGCGGCGCTGGCGACCGGCCAGATCAGCGGCGCGCAGGGCGACAGCTTCACCGCCGGCCCGCTCGGCAAGTACACGGTCGGCGCCGACGCGACCGTGACCCTCGGCCCGCCGCAGGTGTTCGACGCGTCGAACATCGACAAGTTCAACTTCTAGGAGCGCGAGCCCTTCGCCGAACAGCGCTCGCCGGCCGCGCCCGCACGCTCTCCGCGGCGGGCGCGGCCGGCGGGCGCGGGCTCAGCCAGCATGTCCCGCGACTGCCTCCAGCCTCACCCTGACGCGCCCCTGTTCGGAGCGATCGACCTCGGCGCCTCCAGCGGCCGCGTGCTGACCGGCGCGCTCGCCGACGGCCGCGTCGAGCTGCGCGAGCTCCACCGCTTCCCGAACCGGCCGGTGGCGCTGCCGGACGGGCTGCGCTGGAACCTGCTGCACCTGTTCAGCGAGTCGCTCGCGGCGCTGCGCCCGCTGCGCGGCCTGCGCGGCGTCGCCGTCGACGCCTGGGGCGTCGACTACGCGCTGCTCGACGGGCGCGACCGCGTGCTCGGGCTGCCGTTCCACTACCGCGACCGGCGCACCGAGGGCATGGTCGAGCGCGCCTTCGCGCGCGTGCCGCAGGCCGACCTCTACGCCGCCACCGGCATCCAGACGATGCCGATCAACACGATCTTCCAGCTGCTCGCCGACGAGGGCACGCCGGCGCTCGCCGCGGCCTCCTCGCTGGCGCTGGTCGGCGACCTGCTCGCGCTCTGGCTGAGCGGCGAGCGCGCCAACGAGCGCACCAACGCCTCGACCAGCGGCCTGCTCGACGCGCGCAGCGGCGAGTGGGCGCGGCCGCTGATCGAGCGGCTCGGCCTGCCGAGCCGGCTGTTCGGCGCGCTGACCGACCCGGGCGTCGCGCTCGGCCCGGCGCTGGCGCAGCACGAGCTCGGGCCGGTGCCGGTCTTCACCGTCGCCAGCCACGACACCGCCTCGGCCTACGTCGCGACGCCGATCCGCGACGAGCACGCCGCCGTGCTGTCCTCCGGCACCTGGTCGCTGCTCGGGCTCGAGCTGCCGGCGCCGGTGCTGGACGAGCCGGCGCGCCGCGCCAACCTGACCAACGAGCGCGGCCTCGAGGGCACGACGCGGCTGCTCAAGAACGTGATGGGCCTCTGGCTCGAGCAGGAGTGCGCGCGCGTCTGGGACGCGCCGTTCCCCGAGCTGCACGCGGCGGCCGCGCGCGCGAGCGCCGACGTGCCGCTGTTCGACCCCGACGAGGAAGGCTTCCTGCGGCCCGGCGACATGCCCGAGCGGATCGCGCGGGCCTGCGTCGCGCGCGGCCAGCGCGCGCCGGCCGGGCGCGGCGAGACGATCCGCTCGATCTACCTCTCGCTGGCCTGCAAGTACCGGCTCGTGCTCGAGCACCTGGAGGCCGTCGCCGGCCGCGAGGTGCGCACGCTCCACATGATCGGCGGCGGCGCCCGCAACGAGCTGCTGTGCTCGCTGACCGCCGCGATCACCGGCCGCGAGGTGCTGGCCGGCCCCGTCGAGGCGACCGCGCTCGGCAACGTGCTCGTGCAGGCGCGCGCCGCCGGCGAGCTCGGCTCGCTCGCCGACATGCGGGCGGTCGCCGCGGCGTCCGCCGACCCCGTCCAGCACGTGCCCGCCGGATCGCGCGAGGAGGCCGAGGCGACCTATCGCCGCTTCCTCGACGTGACCGCGCTCGCCGCGCCCACCGTCGCCCCAGGAGACCGCTTGTGACCGACCTGACCGCCGCCTTCCGCGAGCTGACGATCGAGACCCCGTCCTGGGGCTACGGCGACTCGGGCACGCGCTTCGGCGTCTTCCCGCAGCCGGGGCGCCCGCGCGACGTGCTCGAGCGGCTCGACGACGCCGCCGAGGTGCAGCGGCTGACCGGCACCGCGGGCGCCGTCGCGCTGCACTTCCCCTGGGACGCCGTCGCCGACTACGACGACCTGCGCGCGCAGATCGAGCGGCGCGGCCTGCGCGTCGGCGCCGTCAACCCGAACCTGTTCCAGGACGCGGACTACAAGCTCGGCTCGCTGACGCACCCGGACGCGCGCGTGCGCAAGAAGGCCGTCGAGCACATGCTCGAGTGCTTGCGGATCGCGACCGCGCTCGGCTCGACCGCGCAGTCGCTGTGGCTCGCGGACGGCACCAACTACCCCGGCCAGGACGACATCCGCGCGCGCCGCGCGCGGATGCTGGCGGCGCTGGAGACCGTCTACGCGGAGCTGCCGGCCGAGCAGGAGCTGCTGGTCGAGTACAAGCTCTTCGAGCCCGCCTTCTACGCGACCGACCTGGCCGACTGGGGCTCCTCGCTGCTGACCTGCCTGCGGCTCGGCGAGCGCGCCAAGGTGCTCGTCGACCTCGGCCACCACGCCCAGGGCACGAACATCGAGCAGATCGTCGCGCTGCTGAGCGACGAGCGGCGGCTCGGCGGCTTCCACTTCAACAACCGCAAGTACGCGGACGACGACCTGATCGTCGGCTCGGTGAACCCGTTCGAGCTGTTCCTGATCTTCACCGAGCTGACCGCGGCGGGCGCGCTGCCGCGCCTGACGATCGACCAGAGCCACAACGTCGAGGCGAAGGTCGAGGCGATGGTGCTGAGCGTCGTCAACCTGCAGGAGGCCTACGCCAAGGCGCTGCTCGTCAACCGCGACGCGCTGCGCGCCGCGCAGCAGGCCGGCGACGTGCTTGCCGGCCACGAGCTGCTGCTCGACGCCTACCGAACCGACGTCCGCCCCGAGTGCGCCGCCGCCCGCGTCGCGCTCGGCGCGGCCGAGGACCCTGTCGCCGCCCTGCGCGGCTCCGGCTACGCCGCGCGCGTCGCCGCAGAACGAATCTGACTGATCCCAGGAGCAACTGACCCGATGAGCACCGTGACACCTCTGATCGACTCGGTCGAGGATCTGTGGCCGCCGGCCGGCGACGTACCGGCGAGCCTGCTCGACCAGCTCGTGCTCGCCTCGCACCTGCTGGGCGCCAACCGCGCCGTCTCGAACTTCGGCGGCGGCAACACCTCCGCCAAGGGCACGACCCTCGACCACGCCGGCCGCGAGGTCGACGTCATGTGGGTCAAGGGCTCCGGCTCGGACCTCGCGACGATGGGCCGCCAGCACTTCACCGGCCTGCGCCTGCAGGAGCTGCTGCCGCTGATCGAGCGCGACGAGATGTCCGACGAGGACATGGTCGCCTACCTGTCGCGCTGCCAGCTCGACCCGACGATGCCGCGCGCCTCGATCGAGACGCTGCTGCACGCGTTCATCCCGGCGCCGCACGTGCACCACACGCACCCGGACGGCATCAACGTGCTCGCGGGCACGCGCGACGGCGAGCGGCTGCTGCGCGAGTGCTTCGGCGACGCCGCCGCCTGGATCCCCTACATCCGCCCCGGCTTCACGCTCTCCAAGCAGGTCGGCGAGGCGGTGCGCGCGAACCCGGACCTGAAGCTCGTCGTGCTCGCCAAGCACGGCCTGATCGTCTGGGGCGACAGCGCCGAGGAGGCCTACCGGCGGACGATCGAGGTGATCGACCAGGCGGTCGCCTTCGTCAACGCCCGCAGCGGCGACGCGCAGCGCTTCGGCGGCCAGCTGCGCGCGCCGAGCGACCCGGCGCTGCTGCGCGAGCTGCTGCCGACGATCCGCGGCGCCGTCTCCTCCGAGCGCGCGAAGGTGCTGACCGTCGACACGTCAGAGCGCGCGGTCGCCTTCGTCGCCTCGGTCGAGGCCGAGCGGCTGACGACCGTCGGCGCGCCCTGCCCGGACCACCTGGTGCACACCAAGCGGCTGCCGCTGTTCATCCCCTACGACCCGGCGAGCGACGACGCCGACGCCCTGCGCGCGCGGATCGTCGAGCGCGCCGCGGCCTACCGCAGCGACTACCGCGAGTACTTCGAGGCCAACCGCGGCGCCGACGACGTGCCCGGCGACCCGGACGCGCGGATCGTCCTGATCCAGGGCGTCGGGCTGATCGCGGCGGGGACGACGACCAAGCTCTCGGGCATCTCGCGCGACCTCTACCACCGCGCGATCGAGGTGATGGCGGGCGCGCAGGCGCTCGGCGAGTTCGTCTCGCTCGACGCCGCCGAGAGCTTCGCGATCGAGTACTGGCCGCTCGAGCTCTACAAGCTCGCGCAGGCGCCGCCGCCCGGCGAGCTGCAGGGCAAGGTCGCGCTCGTCACCGGCGCCGCCGGCGGCATCGGCCGCGCGATCGTTGACGCGCTGGCGGCCGCCGGCGCCTGCGTGCTGGCGTTCGACATCGACGGCGACGGCGCCGCGGCGGCGATCGCCGAGCTCGGCGACCGCGGCGCCGCGGTCGCCGGCGACGTGACCTCCGAGGACGCCGTCGCGAGCGCCTACGCCGCGGCGGTCGACCGCTGGGGCGGCGTCGACATCGTCGTCTCGAACGCCGGCATCGCGTCCAGCGCCGCGATCGTCGACACCTCGCTGACAGAGTGGAACCGCAACCACGCGATCCTCGGCACCGGCTACTTCCTGATCGCGCGCGAGGCCTTCCGCGTGCTCGAGCGCCAGGACATCGGCGGCTCGGTCGTCTTCATCGCCTCGAAGAACTCGCTCGTGGCCGGCAAGAACGCGTCCGCCTACTCGTCGGCGAAGGCCGCCGAGCTGCACCTGGCCCGCTGCCTGGCCGAGGAGGGCGGCGCCGCCGGCATCCGCGTGAACACCGTCAACCCGGACGCGGTCCTGCAGGGCTCGAAGATCTGGGGCTCCTCCTGGCGCGAGGAGCGCGCGGCGGCCTACAACATCGCGCCCGACGAGCTCGAGGCGCACTACCGCAAGCGCACGACGCTCGACGTGAACATCTTCCCGGGCGACATCGCCCAGGCGGTGCTGCACTTCGCGTCCGAGCGGCGCTCGGGCAAGAGCACCGGCAACCTGCTCAACGTCGACGGCGGCGTGCCGGCCGCCTACGCCCGCTAGCCCTTCCCGGGGGTCCCGCGGGGCGCCGCCGCCGGTCGAGCCGCCATGGGGACGGCTCGGCCGGCGGCGGTCACCGCCGCCGCTTGGTCCCGGCGCCGGCTCGCCGGCTCAGGCGACGACGCGCAGGTCGACGCCGGTCGAGCGCAGCGGCTCCAGCGCCGCCGACGGCGCGCCGATCGCCAGCACCGTCGAGATCTCGTTGACGCGCACGATCGCGTTCTGGCCGCGCGCGCCGAGCTTGGAGTCGTCCAGCAGCAGGACCGTCTCCTCGGACTGGGCGATCATCGAGCGCTTGACCTCGGCCTCGAGCTCGTCGGCGTCGGTCAGCACGCCGTCGCGCGTGACGCCCTTGACCGAGAGGAACATGCGGTCCGCGAAGTGCCCCTGCACGGTGCTGACCGCGTACGGGCCGACGTAGCTGCGCGTCAGCTGGCGCAGCGTGCCGCCGGTGCCGATCAGCGCGACGTTCGGCGTCTCGCCGGCGGCGATCGCGTCCATCACGGCGAGGCTGTTGGTGATCACGGTGACGCCGATGCCGAGCTCGACGATCCGCCGCGCGACGAAGTACGCGGTCGTCGAGGAGTCCAGGAAGACGGTCTCGCGCGGCGAGAGCATCGCGACGGCGGCCTCGGCCAGCCGCGTCTTGGCCTCGGTGGCCATCTCGACGCGCTGCGCGAAGGAGTCCTCCTGGGCGGAGATCGACGGCAGCACCGCGCCGCCGTGCGTGCGCCGGGCGACGCCCTGGCGCTCGAGCTCGGCGAGGTCGCGACGCGCGGTCATCGGCGAGACGCCGAAGCGCGACTCCACCTCGGTCACGGTCACGGCTCCGGAGTCACGGAGAAGGTCAGCGATCGCCGAGCGGCGGGCCACGGCCAGCATCGGGCGATCGGAACGGCTGCGACTGATTTTGCGTGCCTCCAGAATGGTCGGACTTGATCGAACTCGATCAAACCATGCCGTCGCGACGGGTGTCAAGGCGCGCCGCCCCCGCGAAGGCCCAGGCTCGGCCACGGCGCCGGCCGCCCGCGCAGCGGCGTGGGCGACCGGCGAGCCGCGTCGGCGCCCGCGACTCCGCGGGCGCCGACGGGCGCGCTCAGGGCGTCGTGGTGCTGAGCGTGAACGTCAGCGTGGCCGTGTAGCTGCCGGTCCGCAGCGGCTCGTCGGCGCCGATCGACTGCCGCAGCGAGATCGTGACCGGATCGTTGGCGACCGGCGCCGTCCAGGCGAGCAGCGGCAGCGGCGCGGTCGCGATCGAGCCGAAGGCGCCGCCCGCCCCGGCCGGGCTGGTCGCCTGCGCCTGCACGGCGCTCGCGAGCGCGAACGAGCCGTTGACCAGCCGGCCCGGATGCGCCGCGTCGGGATCGCTGACGGTCAGCGCCGCGTCGCCGGCGGTCGAGACCACGTTCGCGGTCTGGCTCGCCAGGTAGCTGCGCGCGACGCCCGGCACGAACGCGCCGAAGCTGGCCGGCGCGCCGAGCGACAGCGACAGCGTCGCCGGGACGCTGCCGCCGACCTGGCCGGGCGCGCTCGCGCCGACGCTGAAGTGCGTCCGCCCCGAGCCGACGCTGAACGTCGCGACGCCGTTCGCCGTGCCGGTCGCGTGCGGATCGCCGGCGCCGACGCCGACGTAGCCGAGGCCGTCCGGGTTCGGGATCGCGACCGTCGCCTTGACGTTGTCGGGCACGTCGACGTCGAGCGTGTAGGCGCCGTTCGAGCGCGACCAGCTGACCGCGACGGTCCCGCGCTGCGTCCACTGCGAGCCGCTGACCGTGTGCAGGTCGGCGCTGCCCAGCGCCGGCGGTGCGATCGTCACCGTCGCGGCGGCGGTGCCGGTGACGCTGATGCCGAGCAGGCTCTGCAGCATGCCGACGACGCCGGTCGCGCCCCAGCCGTGCGACTGGCTCTCGCTCGAGCTCTGCGACGGGTTCGTGCAGGGCGACGTCGAGCAGCCCGGGTCCCACTGCTCCCACATGAAGGTGCCGCCCTCGGCGAGCAGCTTCGCCGGGCCGTCGCTGGCCGGGTCGGTCAGCAGCTTGACGATCTGGTCGTCGTTGCCGGTCTTGTGCAGCGCCGTCAGCAGCACGTTCCAGGTCATCGGCCCCTGGTGCATGCCCTGGGCGACGATGTTCGCCGCCAGCGCCGGCACGTTCGCGGCCGGCGCGACGCCGTACACGATCGGGTAGGTCTGCGCCTGCTGGGCCGTGTTGGCGATCTGCGGGTTGCCCGACGCCGACGAGAGGCCGTCGGTGTAGAGCCCGTCCGGGCGCAGCAGCTTGGCGTTCATCGTCGCCGCGAGCGTGTCCGCCCAGCCGTCGTAGAGCGCGGCGTCGGCGCCGTCGCCGAGCGCCGCCGCGGCCCTCGCCGTCGAGCGGAAGGCGTCGACCGCCTCGGCGTTGTGGATCGTGCGCGCGGCGTCGTTGGTGAACGTGTAGCCGTAGCGCATCGGCGCCGGCCAGTCGATGATCCCGTACTGGTAGGAGCTGGTGCCGCCGACGAGGTTGTAGACGAGGCCGGCGGCGTTGCCGGACGTCGCGATCGAGCTGTGGATGTAGTTCGAGATCAGCTTCAGCGTCGCCAGCGAGGACTGCAGCGTCGCCTTGTCGCCGCTCTGCTCGTAGTAGCGCCAGACCCAGCCGGGCACGAACTCCGTGTAGTCCGGGATGTCGCGCATGTTGTCGCCGTTCGGGTAGACGGAGTTCACGCGCCCGGGCGTGCCGAGGCTCGGGAACGAGCACGGCAGCTGCGCCGCCGTGCAGTAGCCGGACGAGGCCGCCTTCCAGCTGTGCGTCGCCGACTCGAGGATCTCGCCGATCGCCCGCTGCGTCGCCGTGCGGTCGCCGAGCGCCGCCATGTTGGCGTCCGAGATGTCGACGGTGTCGCCGGTGAACTGGCCCTTCTCGCGCGTCGGCGTGTCCAGGAACGTGTTCTGCGACGAGTACTGGCCGGAGCGCTGCAGCAGGTCGAAGACGTCGTTCAGCGTCGCGTTGTCGCTCGTGAACGTCGCGCGGCGGTCGGCCGGCGCGGACGCGTACTGGACGACGGCGGCGACGTCGTCGGCCGTCAGCGGCTCGCCCGGCGCCGAGATCTGCAGGTAGCGCCAGCCCCAGTACTGGAAGCTCTGCGCCGTCTGCGCGCCGTCCTTCTCGGTGTAGTACCAGGCCATGTTCGAGCCCTGCGTGTCCAGGCCCGAGGTGCCGGCGCGCGAGCCCTCGACCCAGACGCCGCTCTTGTGCGCGCGCGCCAGCGGCGCGTCGAGCGCGATGCCGGTGCCGCTCGCGCCGGCCGTGCCGACGGCGGTGATCGTGCGCAGCTCGGGGTCGCCGGCGCCGAAGCCGTCGGACGCGCCGTCGACCGTGATCCGGTCGCCGACCTGGAAGTTCGCCACGCTGGCGACCTTGACGCTCGTGTCGCCCGCCGCCGCGGCGGCCGACGACGTCGTGTTGTTGAGCCGGTAGCTCGTCTGCATCGTCAGCGCGCGGCCGGCGACGCCGTTCGCGAGCCGGATCTGCGGCCGTGCCGAGAGCACCTTGCCGAAGTCGGCGACGACGCTGCCGTCGGCGAGCGTCCTGATCGAGACCGGGTGGACCGTCTCGTAGTCGAGCGAGGAGACCGCCGGGCTCAGGTGCGAGAACTCGTCGCGCAGCGGGTTCGTCGGCCGCGGGTGCGGGCCGAGCGCGTAGGCGTAGGCCCACTGCGAGTCGTCGAAGCCGGCCGTGTCCCAGCCGGGCTGCTCGAGCCGCGCGTCATAGCGCTCGAGCCGGTCGCCGGCGTCGCCGTTGCGGTACGTCACCGTCGCGTTCGTGTACTGCGCGGCCTTGGCGACCTTCCAGGTGCCGTCGGAGACGAACGTGTCGACGCTGCCGTCGGCGTGGTCGACGACCGCCTTGACGAGCAGGCCCGACGGACCGGAGAGGTCGATCGCGCTCTGCGCGCTGGCGTGCGCCTGCGTCAGCGCCGGCGAGACGGTCAGGCCGGTGCCGGCCGCGCCGGCCGTGCCGACGGCGGTCACGGTGACCGTCTCGGCGGTGCTGCCCGTGCCGATCGCGATCTGGTCGCCGGGGTCGACGACGGCGATGCTGGCGACCTTGACGTTCGTGGCGCCGGCCGCCGCGGCCGCCACCAGCGTCGTGTTCGTCGCCGGGCCGTTGGCGCGGCCCTGGCAGGTGCAGGTCCAGTAGTGGTAGAGGACGCCGAGCGCCAGCGGCTGGCCGGCCTGGACGTCCTTGGTGACGTCGACGGACTCGTACTGGCCCTCGCCCGGGTAGTCGTAGCTGTCGCCGCGGTAGACGTCCTGGCCGTTGACGTGCAGGTCGTACTGGCCCATCGCGGAGACGTAGACGCGCGCCCGCGTCACCGGGCTGGCGCCGACGCTGAACTGCTTGCGCGCCAGCGTGTAGTCGTCGGTCGAGTCGTTGCCGCTGGTGACGCGGCGGATCCACTGCGCGCCGGACCACTCGCCGTCGGCGATGCCGGTGTCGAACGACGCCTGCGGCGCGTACGGCGAGGCGACGCCGTCCTTGTCCCAGGTGCGGACGGTCCAGTCGTAGCTGCTGTCGTCGCGCAGCGCCGGGCCGCCGTAGGCGACGTAGCTCTGCTCCGCGGACGCGACCTTGCCGCTGTCCCAGACCGGCGCGCCGTCG
>Ga0153956_1000391_pt1 | contig 51616 bp, 48 predicted proteins | sample TSFL040MetaG_FD_104704 | JGI IMG/M metagenome (GOLD analysis project Ga0153956, IMG submission 104704) | Attine ant fungus gardens microbial communities from Florida, USA - TSFL040 MetaG | ecosystem: Host-associated > Fungi > Mycelium > Unclassified | place: USA: Florida, Wekiwa Springs... | reverse complement strand
CGCTTGCCGATGCGGCGTTAAAAATGAGCTCAAAATCCTCATTGATTGACGTATAAACGGCGGTTTTTCGCTCATTGTTGCCTTGCCTCGGCGGCACTCGCTACGTTTTTCAGAGGTTCCCTAGCGGTTTTTTCAGAGGCGGGAGCACATCATGCCAATTTATGACTATCACTGTGGCCATTGCGATATCGAATTCACCGAGCTGCGGCCGATGGCGCGCTGCGCCGAGTCCGCGGTATGCGCGCAATGCGGCGGCGATGCGCAGCGTTTCATCACCGCGCCGCGCGTGGCTTTGATGAGCGCCGATGCGCGCAAGGCGCACCAGACCAACGAGCGCAGCGCGCATGCGCCGCGCGTATCGCGCGGCCATGTCTGCGGCGCCGGCTGTTCGCACCATGCTGAAAAACCGCAGCTGCGCCAGTCGAGTACCAGCAAGCGTCCCTGGATGATCGGGCACTGACTGCCCGGCAAGGCGGCTCTTTCATTTTGGTTGTCGTCAACGCCGGTCAAAGATTTTTCCGACGACGACGATTTTCCAATCGTAGCGACACCGTGGGTGTCGCTGTCGCTTTTATGAAATGACTTCTAATAACAAGCTGTCGTTCATTGCAAATGCCACGGCTGCATACCCAAGCCAAGATTCTGGCGAGCAGGCACAAGACTTGTGCTGTGGCCTCGTTGAAGCACTCCCTCTATTTTTCGGTCGATATGAAACGGCGCACGCGTTATGGTGGGCGTCCTTTCTTTTTCGATGGAGCGCCTGAGCGTGAATGTGACGACCAAGATCGCCGCTCTGCTGATGGTATTCGGTGTTCTCTGCGGCCGCGCCGCGCTGGCGGAGGATTTGTGGATCGACGTGCGCAGCCCGGAGGAGTTCAGCGCCGCGCATCTCGACCAGGCCGTGAATATTCCCCACACCGACATCGGCAAGCGCATCGCCGAGCTGGCGCCGGACAAAAACGCCGCTATTCATCTCTACTGCAAAAGCGGCCGCCGCGCCGGGCTGGCCAAGGAAACGCTGGAACAACTGGGCTACACCCGTGTCAGCAATGCGGGCGGCCTGGAGGATGCCAGGGCGGAGCGCGCCCGCCAGCCGTGACGGTTTTGCGAAGACCGGTTTGCGATTGACGCATGCCGCGCTTCTGGCGAAGATCGACGCTCGATGGAAACCGGATCGGAGGAGCACACGATGAAGATCGGAAAACTGGGTGTCTGGACCAGCACGGAAAATTTATCCGCCGGCGACGCGGCGGCTTTCGCGCAGCGCGTCGAATCGTGGGGATATTCGGCGTTGTGGATTCCCGAGGCGGTGGGCCGCAATGCGCTGGTGCACGCGTCCTGGCTGCTCGCCAATACCTCGGAGCTGGTGGTGGCAACCGGCATCGCCAATATTTACGCCCGCGATACACAGGCGATGGCGAGCGCCCAGCTCGCGCTGAACGAACAGTCCGGCGGCCGTTTTCTGCTCGGCATCGGCGTGTCGCATGCGCCGCTGGTGGAGCAGGCGCGCGGCCATGTGTACGGCAAACCCTTGGCCACGATGCGCGCCTACCTGGAGGGCATGGCCGGGGCTCACTACGTCGCGCCGCCGCCCGCGCAGAAACCGCTGACCGTGCTGGCGGCGCTGGGCCCGAAAATGCTGGAGCTGGCCGCGGCCCAGGCCGATGGCGCGCATCCTTACAACGTCACGCCGGCGCATACCGCGCAGGCGCGCGCGATTCTCGGCCCGAACAAATTGCTGTGCCCGGAGCAGAAAGTGCTGCTGGAAAGCGATCCGGCCAAAGCCCGGCGCGCCGCGCGCGACTATCTCGCCATTTACCTGGGGCTGCCCAACTACTGCAACAATCTGCTGCGGCTGGGCTTCACCAACGGCGATTTCGCCGGCGGCGGCTCGGACCGGCTGATCGACGCCCTGGTCGCGTGGGGCGACGAAAAACACATTCGCGCGCGCATTCAGGAGCATTGGGACGCGGGCGCCGATCACGTTTGCATCAACACCATTCATCCCGAAGGGCTGCAAGTGCCGGACGAACGCATCATCGCCCTGCTCGCGCCGGGCTGATCCGCGGCGGGGGTGCGCGCCTCGGCCCGCACCCGCCGAATAACTCTCGCGCTAGAACAACGATAAAGAACCGCAGCAAAACCATAAGGAGACCGCATGAGCGCCGATTTCTCTGGGCTGTTTTCCAGCAAGGTCAAAAGCGCCCCGCCCGTTTATTTTCCGCCGCCCCCGGCATCGATCCGGTACAACTTCGACCAGGGCACGCCGGCGCCGGAAATTTATCCGCTGGAGGATTTCAAGCGCTACGCCGAAGCGGCGCTGGATACATTCGGCGCCGATGCGCTCGGTTATTACGCGGGCAATCAGTACGGCGAGATGACCTACGGTTATGCCGGGCTGCGCGAGCGGATCGCGGCGCGCATCGTGCGCCGCGACGGGCGGTATATCGACAGCGACGGCGTGATGCTGGTCAACGGTTCCGCGCAGGGCATCGCGCTGGTGGCGCATGCGTTTCTCGACGCGGGCGATGGTGTGGTGGTCGAAGCGTCCTCGTTTCCCTACGCGGTGGGTTATTTTCGCGCCACCGGCGCCACGGTGACGACCGCGCCGGTGGATGCCGACGGCATGGATATCGATGCCGTCGAGGCGCGATTGCGGGAAATGCGCGCGCGCGGCATTCGCCCGAAACTGATCTACACGATTCCGACCTTCCAGGTGCCGACCGGCACCACCATGCCATTGGCGCGCCGCCGGCGTTTGCTGGCGTTGGCCAAGGAATGGAACGTGCTGATCCTCGAAGACAATTGCTATTTCGAATTGCGCTACGACGGCGAAAATCTGCCGACGCTGTTCAGCCTGGACGATAGCGGACTGGTTTTGCAGTCCGACAGCTTCAGCAAAATGTTGGCGCCGGGCCTGCGCATGGCCTGGCTGGCGGGCGCGCCGGAACTGATGCAGGCGGTCGCCGCCGTGCGCGAGGATCTCGGCGTGAGCCAGTGGACCGCGCGCATGTTGGAGGCGTATATCGCCGACGGCAAGCTGGATCCGCATCTCGACCGCGTGCGCGTGCTGTATCGGCGCAAGCGCGATGTGGCGCTGCGCGCTTTGCGCGAACATTGCGCGGGCCTCGTCACTTACGAAATTCCCGCGGGCGGCATTTATTTCTGGCTGCGGCTGGCCGATGACGTCGATGCCGAGCAGGTTCGCCTGCGCATGGTGGACGAAGGCGTGGCCTGCCGGCCGGGCGAGCGTTTCATGGACGACGACAGCGCCGCGCAATTTTTGCGCGTGGCGTTTTTGCAGGTGCCCGAGCCGGAAGTCGAACGCGGCATCGCCGCGCTGGGGCGCGCGCTGGCCGCCGGCAGGCAACGCTGAACATAATTCGAGCGGGTGTCGGCGAACGCGCGAGCGGCGCCTGTTTCCCAATGAGATGCAAACCATGAGCGATACCATCGATACCGCCGGATTTCATTTTTCCGGAGCACACCGAAAACTGTTGCACGCCGCGCTGCAAACCGGCTACGGCTTGTGGGCGGGCCTGCGCCTGCTGGAAGTGCGCCAGGGATTCGCGCGCCTGGCGTTCACGCCGCGCGCGGAAATGCTCACCGCCTGGGGCACGCTGAACGGCGGCGTGATCAACAGCCTGGTCGAAGTGCCGGCCTTCGTGGCGCTGCTGACGGAACTGGGGCCGGAAGAATTGCCTGTCACCAACGATATTTTCTTGCAGCATCTGCGGCCGCTGCCCGCGGTTGAATACGAATTGACCGGCAGCGTGCTGCGCAAGGGTAAAACCATGGCCTGGGTGGAATCGGCGGCGCTGGTCGACGGCAAGCCGCACACGCTGGCCCGCATCACCAAGACCCTCACGCCGCTGCCGGCGGCGGCGCGCTGAATGTACCGATTCGGGATTCATTTTTACAACTCGTTGCAGGTACCCATTCGCAGGGACTTGTCGAAGCGGGCGCGACACTGCATTGTGGCGCGCGTTGTTTTATAGGTAGGTTGTTGGGATGCACATTCATAAGAACGCGGTAGCGGGTTTATTGCTGTTGTCGGGCCATGCCGCGCAAGCGGCGGTCACGGAAAACAACGCGGGGGTTCTCAGCTCCGTGGTGGTGACCGCGACCCGTGTCGAGCAACAGGATTTCGATTTGCCGGTGTCCGTCGACCGTATCGATCGCGGCGAAATCCACGACGGCCAGCCGGGCATCAATGTGTCCGAGGCGCTGGTGCGGGTGCCCGGCGTGGTGGCGCACAACCGGCAGAACTATGCGCAGGATCTGCAGATTTCGGTGCGGGGCTTCGGTACCCGTTCCACCTTCGGCGTGCGCGGCATCAGGCTTTATTCCGACGGAATTCCCGCCACCATGCCGGACGGGCAGGGCCAGCTTTCGCACTTCGATCTCGGCTCCGCCGATCATATCGAAGTGTTGCGCGGTCCTTTCTCCGCGCTGTACGGCAACTCCTCCGGCGGCGTGATCGCACTGTTCACCGAAGACGGCAAGCCCGGCACGGCGCTCGGCGCGGACGTCACGCTCGGCGGTTTCGGCACGCGCCGCACCGGGCTCAAGGTGTCCGGCGCGCAGGATGGCGTCAATTACGTGGTGTCCGGCGGCGATTTGCGCACCGACGGCTATCGCGATCACAGCGCCGCGCAGCGCGACAATTTCAACGGCAAGCTGCGTTTCGATCTCGACGATGTTTCGCAGCTCACCCTGGTCGCCAATACGGTTTACCTCACCGCCGACGATCCGCTCGGCCTGACCCGCGCGCAATACGACGAGCACCCGAGCGCGGCCGGCGATGGCGCGATCGCTTTCGATACGCGCAAAACCGTGCGCCAGCAACAGGCGGGCTTGAACTATCGACGCCAGATCGACGACGACGACACGCTCAAGGCGATGCTTTATCGCGGCCATCGCAGCACGACCCAATTCCAGTCGACGCCGGCCAGCGCGCAGGCTTCACCCGCCAGCGCCGGCGGCGTGATCGATCTCGACCGCAATTACTGGGGCCTGGACAGCAACTGGACGTGGCGAAACGACTTCGCCGGCGCGCCGCTGCAAATCACGGGTGGCCTGAGTTATGACACGCTCGGCGAAACGCGCGAGGGCTACCAGAACTTCGTCGGCAATGTCACCGGCATTCGCGGCGCCCAGCGTCGCGACGAAGTGAATACGGTCTGGAATTTCGATCAATATCTGCAGGGCCAGCTGGAGCTGGGCGAGCACTGGCTGCTGATGGCCGGCATTCGCAACAGCGCCGTGCATGTGCGCTCGCGCGATCACTACATCGTGCCGGGCAACGGCGACGACAGCGGTTCCGTCAATTATCGCGCCACGACGCCGGTGTTCGGTATTACCTACGAGATCAACGAGGCGCTGAATCTGTATGCGTCCTATGGCCGCGGTTTCGAAACGCCCACGCTGAACGAACTCGCCTATCGCTCCACGTCCGGCACGCTCACGGGGCTCAATCTGGATCTGAAACCGAGCCGCAGCAGCCATTACGAAGCGGGCCTCAAGGCGCGGCTCGGCGACGCGCTGAAATTCAATCTGGCCGCGTTCCACGTCAACACCAGCAACGAACTGGTGGTGGAGCAGAACAAGAATGGCCGCTCGGTGTACCAGAACGTGGGTCGCACGCGCCGCACCGGCGTGGAGGCGAGCGTCGAGGGCAGTTGGGATAACGGCATCGGCGTGCAGTTGTCCTACACGCTGCTGCGGGCGCTTTACGCCAGGGATTTCAATTCCTGCAATGGTTCGGATTGCTCGGTGGTGGTGCCTTCGGGCAATCGCCTGCCCGGCGTGCCGGCCAGCGCGCTCTACGGCGAGGTTTCCTGGAAACACGCGCGCAGCGGTTTTTCCACCGCGTTGGAAACGCGCAGCGAAGCGAAGCTTTACGTCAACGATATCAACAGCGATTCGACGTCCGGCTATACGATTTTCAATGTGCGCGCCGGCTTCGAACAGGTTTTCGACGGCTGGCGTTTCAAGGAATTCGTGCGCGTCGAAAATCTCGCCGATCGCAAATACGCCGGATCGGTCATCGTCAACGAAAGCAACGGCCGCTATTTCGAATCGGCGCCGGGCCGCAACAATTACGCGGGCCTGAGCGCTGAATACGCCTGGTAAAAAACGGGCGGGCAATAAAAAAGCCGCGCTAATGCGCGGCTTTTTTATTGGAATTGTCCCGTCCTGAATAAGCTTGTCAGTTTTCAAGGCTTTTTCAGGAGATGACGATGAATGCCGAAAGGCGACGCAGTCAGCGCGAGCCGCCGCGTACCAGCCGGCCCGGGCGCGCGCCCGTATCGGCGCCGTTGCGGAAGGTTTGCTGGCCGGCCAGGAAGGTGGCGACATAGCCATCCGCATCCTGCAGCAGACGCGGCGCTCCGGTGGGCAGGTCGCGGGCGACGCGCGGCGGATGCAGCTTCATGCGTTGCAGGTCGAGGATGTTCAGGTCGGCGCGTTTGCCTGCCGCCAGCACGCCGCGATCGTTCAGGCCATACAGCGCCGCCGGATCGAGGGTGAGTTTGCGAATGGCTTCTTCCAGTCCCAGGCGCGGGCCGCGCGTGCGGTCGCGCACCCAGTGTTGCAGCATGAACGTGGGATAGCTGGCGTCGCAGATCACGTTGACGTGGGCGCCGCCGTCGGCCGCGCCGATGACCGTCGCCGGGTGGCGCATCATCTGGTACACCGCGTCGAGGCTGCCGTGGGCGTAGTTGCCCATGTAGATGTGCAGGAAGCCGGTCGAATCGCCGTCCGCGGCTTCGGCCAGCTCGCACATGGCGTCGTAGAGCACGCCTTCGGCGCTGTCGCCGGAGCGCTCGATGCGGTGCGCGATGCTGTCCTCGGGATCGGGCTCCAGGATCGGATCGCCGCCCAGCGGATAAATCGCGGCGAGGCTGTGCATCACCACCGCGGTGCCGCTCTTGAGCTGCGCCGATTGCGGGGTTTCCGCGAGAATGCGCGCGCGCCGGCTCGAGGTGCGCAGTTCTTTCAGGCGCTCGCGCAGCGGCAGGTGGCGGATTTCCAGATAGCTGGGACGATCCATGAAAATGTTGAAGGTTTCCCAGCTCATTAAAATGCCGCCGGGTCGGTTGGCGATGGCGGCGACGATGCGCGCGCCGCTGGCGTTGGCCTGGTCGACGGTCGCCATCAGTTCTTCCCAGAGACCGGGCTGCACGTTGTTCTGGGCGATGGTGAAGTAAACCGTGGCGCCGGTTTCGAGGCTGATGCGGCGGTACAGGTCGATTTCGCGGCGGAAGCCGTCCGGGTTTTCGCCCATCAGGCCTTCGGAAACCACCTGCAGCAGATTGCTGCCGCCGGCCTGGGTGCCCTTCACAATGGCCATCACTTCGTCGGCATGGGCGAAAGTGCCGGGCACCGATTCGCCGTTGATCGAGGTGTGCATGGCGATGCGGTTACTGGAAAACGCCATCGCGCCGGCTTCGGCGGCTTCGCGGGCCAGCGCCGCCATGCGTTCGATCTGCTGCGCGTTGGCGGGGCCGTTGACTTTGTTTTCCTGGCCGAACACATACAGGCGCAGCGCGCCGTGCGGAATCTGCGCCGCCACGTCGATCGCGCGGCGCTTGCCGTCGAGCGCGTCCAGGTATTCGGGGAAGCTTTCCCAGTTCCACTGAATGCCGTCGGACAGCGCGCTGCCGGGAATGTCCTCGACGCCTTCCATCAGCTCGATCAGGTATTTGCGATCGACCGCCCGCACCGGCGCGAAGCCCACGCCGCAGTTGCCCATGACCGCGGTGGTGACGCCGTGGTTGGCCGAAGGCGCGAGCACGTCGTCCCAGGTGGCCTGGCCGTCGTAATGGGTGTGCGGATCGATGAAGCCGGGGGTGACGATCAGCCCGCTGGCGTCGATGGTATCGTCGACGTGCATGGGACAGACGGAATGAGGCGCGGCGATATCCTTGATGAGGCCGTTTTCGATCACGATATCCGCGGCCCGCGCGGGGCTGCCGGTACCGTCGACAAGGGTGCCGTTGCTGATGAGCAGATTCATATTATTAGTCTCGATTGCCGGAGAGAAACGGGTGTTTCCTTGAATGATCGGTTGTCCCGCCCGCGCTGGCAATAGTCCGGACGGAAAAAACTGAAGGGTTAAGGAAAATAGAATTCAACGCGCGCGCGGCAGGCAGCCCCGCAAAAACAGGCGCACGGTCTTCTCGATATATTCCTGGCGTCCCTCGCCGGTGCATTCGGTGTGATCGTGGTGGGTCAGCAGCTCGGCCGGACCCATGATCATCTGCAGGAACTGCATGGCCGCGAAGCGGGTGTCCTCGACCTGCAGGTTGCCCTGCTCGACTTCGCGATCGAGGATGCCGCTGAGAATTTCGATGGTGCGGTTGCGGCCGGTGGTGTACGTGGTGACCAACAGTTCCGGAAAGCGCTCGGCTTCGGCCGCGAGCAGCCGCTTGAGCGAGATGGCGTCGGATTTCATGCCCCAGTCGAGCATGTGGCGCCCGATCTGCTGCAGCCGGTCTTCGATGGTGCCGCCGGCGGCGGAAATCTTGGCCACGGGCGACAAAAACTGATCGCGGCGACGCTCGATCACCGCGGTGAACAAATCGCGTTTATCCGGAAAACGGTGATACAGCGTGCGCTTGGCCACGCCGGCGAGATTGGCGACGGCCTCGATGCTGGTGCCGCTGTAGCCATGCTCCAGCATCAGCTGGGCCGCTCCATCAACGATTTTTTCCGACAGCAGCTCCGCCTCTTCCCGCGTTGGCCGGCCGCCGGTGACTTTCTTCCTGCGGACTGGTTCCATGACTGATTTACCAAATTTGTTGCTCAACTCAAGGCATCGAGTGTAAACTAAAAAGAAACGCAACGGTAGCGTTGCATTTTTTTACCTTTCGCCACCGTGCCGCCCTCCGGTTGCAGAGCTCCGATCCGTTTTTTGACCCGAGCCGTATATGACACCTTTTCACCGCAAACGCCTGACGCTGGCCTGCCTGCTGGCGGCGTCCCTGTGCGCCGGTTGCGCCGGGATGGGAGACAACAAGGCCCAGGCCAAGCTGATCGAACCGCAACAAGCCGGTCTCAACAATCCGACGCCAAGTCCCGACTGGCCCGCCGCCGACTGGTGGCGCCTGTTTGGCGATGCCCAGCTCGATAAGCTGATCGAAACCGCCGACGCCGGCAACCCGTCCATCGGCATTGCCGAGGCGCGTGTCCGCCAGGCGCAGCAGGCGGCCGCTTTTGTCGGCGCGGATACCGATCCCAACCTGGCGCTGAACGGCAATCTCAATCGCCAGCGCTATTCGGAAAACTACATTTACCCGGCTCCGCTGGGCGGCGGCCACGTCACCGACGCGCGGCTGGCGCTGGATTTTTCCTACGAGTTCGATTTCTGGGGTCGGCAGCGTGCCGCTATCGATGCCGCCCGCGAGCGGGTCGACGTGGAACTGGCCGAACGCGAGTCGGCGCGGCTGGTGCTGGCCGTCGCGGTGACGCAAACCTATCTCGCCCTGCAACGCAGCATGGAAGAGCTGGAGCTGGCCCAGGCGACGGTGCAACAGCGCAGCGCCCTGCATGCCATTTCCGAGAAGCGCGTGGCCCGCGGCTTGGCCAGCCGCGTGGAGGCCGATCCCCAAGTCGCGGAACTCGCCGCGGCGAGGCAGAACGTGGCGGCGGCGCAGCAGAATATCGATGTATTGAAACACCAGCTGGCCGCGCTCACCGGCCAGGGCCCCGATGCGCTGGCCGGCATGGCGCCGCCGCGGGCCAGAGTCGCCTCGTTGCGAGTCCCGGCCGCGCTGCCGGCGGATCTGTTGGGCCGTCGCGCCGATGTGGTGGCGCAACGCCTGCGGGTGGAAGCGGCCAGCAAAGACATCAGCGCCGCCAAGGCCGATTTCTATCCGAACATCGATCTCAGCGCGTTTTTCGGTTTCCAGTCGCTCGGCACCGACGACCTGCTCAAGGCCAGCAGCCGTACCTATGGCATCGGCCCGGCCCTGCATTTGCCGATTTTCAATCGCAATACGCTGCGCGCGCAGTTGGGTTCCCGTTACGCGGATTACGACCTGGCCGTCGAGCAATACAACCAGACCGTGCTCGATGCCGCGCGCGCGGTGGCCGATCAGGGCGCCACGCTGAAGGCGCTGGAGCAGCAGCGCAAGGACGCGGATATCGCCCTGGCCGCGCGCCAGAACACCTACGACCTGGCGCATATGCGCCGCCAGCGCGGACTGGCCAGCGAGCTGGAAGTGCTGAACGCCGAAACCGCCCTGCTGGCGGAAAAACAAACACAGGTTGCCTTGCGCGAGCGCGAACAACAGGCGGCCTTGGGCCTTATCAAGGCGCTGGGCGGCGGCTATGCCGATCCGGCGCAAAGCACCGCGGACAACGCGCGCTGAGTATTCATATCAGGAGAACATCATGGCGGTAGATTCCAACCAGCCCGACAGCGTCGAGGTGAACGGCAATGGCGACGGCAAGCGCCGGCGCGCGCTTGCGCTGCTGGCGCTGATCGTGGTGTTGGCGCTGATCGGTTATACGACGTACTGGGCTTTGGTGGCGCGCTATCGCGAATCCACCGACGACGCCTACGTGTCCGGCAACCTGGTGCAGGTGACCCCGCAGGTCACCGGCACGGTGGTGAGCATCGGCGCCGATGAAACGGATCTGGTGCGCGAAGGCACCACGCTGGTGGCGCTGGGCGCCACCGACGCCAAGCTGACGCTGGCGCGCGCCGAGGCCGAGCTGGGCCACACCGTGCGCGAAGTGCACAAGCTGTTTATCAGCACCAGGCAGTTCGAGGCCGGCGTTGAGCTGGGCGAAGTCGGACTGCGCCGCGCCCAGGCCGACCTGAAACGCCGCGAAGGCATGGACGAAGCCGGCGCGCTGTCGGCGGAAGACCTGCAACACGCCCGCGAAATGGAAACCGGCTCGGTCGCCGGACTGGCCCTGGCCCAGGCCCAGCTGGAGAGCAACCGCGCGATGGTGGCCAACACCACCGTCGAGCAGCATCCGCAGGTGCAGGCCGCCGCCGCCCAGGTACGTGAAGCCTATCTGGCGCTGAAGCGCACGGAGATTCCGGCGCCGGTGACCGGCTATCTGGCCAAGCGCGCCGTGCAGGTCGGGCAGCGCGTCAATCCGGGCGAGCCGTTGATGGCGATCGTGCCGCTCAAGGAGGTCTGGGTGGACGCGAACTTCAAGGAAAGCCAGATCCGTCATCTGCGCATCGGCCAGCCGGTCAAGCTGACCGCCGACCTTTACGGCGACAGCGTGGAATATAAAGGCACGGTGCAAGGCGTGGGCCTGGGCACGGGCGCGGCGTTTTCGCTGCTGCCGGCGCAGAACGCCACCGGCAACTGGATCAAGGTGGTGCAGCGCCTGCCGGTGCGGATCGCCATCGATCCCGAGCAATTGCAGAAGAATCCGCTGCGCGTCGGCCTGTCGATGATGGTGATCGTGGATACGCACAATCGCGACGGCGCGGTGCTGGCGCAATCGTCGCGGACGCAACCGGCGTTCACCACGCCGGTATTCGACCGCGAACTGCATGAGGCCGATGCCCTGATCGAATCCATCGTGCACAAAAACCTGGTGGCGGAGGCCGGCCAGTCCGCGCCCGCGGCCGCCGCCGCGGCCAAACAGGCGGTTTACAAAAAGCCGCACCGGGCCGCGCACGAAAAACTGCGCACGTCCCTGTGAGTTCAACCCCGTGCAATTGTTGGTGAACGCGCAATGAGCAACCATGCTCCCCTGGTCGGCGCCGGCCGCATGATCGTCACGGCGGCGCTGGCCGGCGCCGTGTTCATGCAGGCGCTCGACAGCTCCATCGCCAACGTGGCGATTCCTGCCATTTCCGGCGACCTGGGCGTATCGCCGACCCAGGGCACCTGGGTCATCACCTCCTTCACCGTCGCCAACGCGGTGGCGGTGCCGCTCACCGGCTGGCTGGCGCGGCGTTTCGGCGAAGTGCGTCTGTTCGTCGCCTGCGTGCTGATGTTCACCCTGGCGTCCTGGGGCTGCGGCATGTCGGAAAACATCGCCATGCTGATCGCCTGCCGGGTGCTGCAGGGCGCTTTCGCCGGGCCGCTGATTCCGCTGTCTCAGACTTTGCTGCTATCGGTTTATCCACCCGACAAAAAAGGCTCGGCGCTGGCGATCTGGTCGATGATGGTGCTGGTGGGCCCGGTGCTGGGCCCGATCCTGGGCGGCTGGATCACCGATAACGTCAGCTGGCCGTGGATTTTCTTCATCAACGTGCCGCTGGGCGCCCTGTGCGTGACCATGACCTGGCGGCGGATGCGCGCGCGCGAAAGCCAGATCGTCAAATTGCCGATCGATGCGATCGGCCTGTCGCTGCTGGTGGTGGGCGTTTCCAGCCTGCAGCTGATGCTGGACCGCGGCCGCGAGCTGGATTGGTTCAATTCGACGGAAATCGTGGTGCTGGGTTGCGTGGCGGTGGTGTCGCTGGCGGCGATGATCATCTGGGAGCTGGGCGAGAAGCATCCCATCGTCGATCTGCATCTGTTCCGGAACCGCAACTTTACGATGGGCACGCTGGTCGCCAGCCTGGCGTTCATGCTGTATTTCAGCAGCGTGCTGATCGTGCCCCTGTTCCTGCAGACCCAGCTGGGTTACACCGCCACCTGGGCCGGCTGGGCCACCGCGCCGACCGGGGTGCTGTCGATCATGTTGATGCCCTTCGTGGGCCGTTACATGTATCGCGTCGACGCGCGCTTCTTCGCCACCACCAGTTGCGTGGTGTTCGCGTTTTGCTGTTTCTGGCGCGCGGGTTTCAACAGCGACGTGAACTTTGCCTACGTCGCCATTCCCCAGTTCCTGCAGGGCATGGGTACCGCCTTCATGTTCGTGCCGATGACCGCCGTGGTGCTCGCCGGCCTGACGCCGGACAAAATCGCCAGCGCCGCCGGCCTGTCGAGTTTCGTGCGGATGCTGGCGAGCGGCTTCGGCGCCTCGATCACCACGACGTACTGGGACCGGCGCGCGGCGGTGCATCACGCCACGCTGGTCGAACACATCAGCAACTACAACCCGACTTTCACCGAAACCTTCCACGCGCCGAGCGCCAGCACCTTCGCCGGCATCGAGCAGATCATCAGCGGCCAGGCCTTCATGCTTTCCACCGTGGAGCTGTTCTGGTTCGCGGGCTGGACCTTCCTGGCGCTGATTCCGCTGGTGTGGTTGACCAAACCCCTGGGCGCCGGCGCGGCCAAGAACCCACCTCCGGTCATGGCCGATTGATGCCGCGCCGCCCGCGCGCCCGGTGTTCTGGCGCGCGGGTTACTTTCCTCTTTGTCTGTAAACTATCGTTTTGCCTGTAGACGGCCGCGTTCGTCCGCACTGCGGATGTCGCGGCAACCTGCCAGGATAAAAGACCCAAGGATAAACACCATGTCATCTGCCGAGCCTGTCCCGGGGCCTGCGAACGCGGGGCAATCCAGGGCGCGCACCGAATCCGAATTGCTGGCGGTGAACCACCGTTTTTACGATGCGCTGTGGCGCGATGCGCGGTTGATCGATCCCGAACGCTTCAACACCTGGCCGCTGGTGCAAACGCTGTTGCCGGCCGCGCCGCGCCGGCTGGAAGTGGCGCCGGGGCTGCGTCCGCGCCTGCCGCTCGCGGGCACGCATTTCGTCGATATCAGCCCGCCGGCGCTGGACAAGATACGCGCTCGCGGCGGCAATATCGCGCTCGCTCCGGTGACCGCCCTGCCCTTCGATACAGCGGCCTTCGATCTGGTCTGCGCGCTCGATATCGTCGAGCATGTCGACGACGACGATCGCGCGCTCGCCGAAATCGCGCGAGTCGCCGCGCCCGGCGCCGCCTTGATCGTGTCCGTGCCCCTGCATCCCGACTGGTGGACGCCGTTCGACGACTTCGTCGGCCATCGCCGCCGCTACGAACCGGACGCCATCGTGGCCAAGCTGGCGCGCAACGGCATTACGGTGGCGAAAAGCGCGCTGTTCGGCATGAAGCCCAAATCATCCCGTCTGGTCGATATCGGCATGTGGTTTCTGCAGCATCGGCGCGAGCGCGCCATGTGGATGTACAACCGCGTGTTCATGCCGCTGGGGGTGCGTTGGCAAAAACCGCTGGCGCTGGTCGATGGATTGATCGACACCGCGCAGGCCGGCGAAGTGCTGTTGCTGTGTCAACGCGATGAGAGCCCGCGCTGAGCGCAGTTCGAGCGGCGAATAAACAATCAGCGCGACGCCGGTGGCGCGTTCGCCGAGCGTCGCGAATCGGAGTTCGCGATTTCGCTGGATCGTTATTTTTGAGACAACCGATGCGGGTACAAACCGGGAGTCGGTCCGTGCCCGCATCCGCCAGGATTTTTGTATTCCACGATATCGCCGCTACCTGTGTTACAGGTTTTTAAACCGCTCATCCAGCTGGCGGTGCAATGCCATCAGTGCCTTTGATGAGCGGCCTTTGACCGCAAAGCGGAGCAGCTGCTGAAGGTGCGATCGTTTTACGCTGGCCGTTACGGCGTACTCGCGTATCCGGTCGGGTCGTAATTCCCAGCCATCGTTGGCATAAAAAATTTGCCCGTAGGCTTGCATCAAAAATTCCTTTGCGTGCCTTGGTGGCGATACGCGATAGCCCTCGGCGACCTGCCCGCGGTCAGGAAAGACGGCATAAGTAGAGTTGCTGTGCCCGGTGAACTCGTACGCGATGCGGGTGTTGCAACAGAACGCGCCTACGATGGCCAGAGCGAAGATGAAGCGATTGCTGCCGCCACCGTGGGCTCTTTCGACCAACTCGGGATCGAGATTTTTGCGGCCGCGTTCGTCCATGTAGTCCTGCTGAAGCTGCCGGCTCCAATCCAAGGTAATCCGGATATCCGAATCGACCATGTGGCGTTGCCCCGGTTTCAATTTGGAGCCCCCGTGGCCGAACCACGTTTTCAAAATCTCCTCCAAGGCATGCTCACCCGCTTCCGGATCGTCGCTGATATCGGGCACTTCAGTGATACCCAGATCATTGAGCTGCTGCAGGAATTGTTCATTCATCTGCGCGGTCTCCCAGCCGCGCGCTTCCTTTGCGGCGAGTTCGAGCAGTGCGCGGTTGACCGAAAGGTTGGCGCCGACCAGGGCCATCAGGCTTTCGGGCGCGTCATCCAAGCCGTCATCCATCTGGCACCACTGCGCCACATGGTTGCAAACCTGGGCGAGGGCTTCCTTCGAATAATGCCGGGATATCTCGCGGGGTGTTGACTGGCTTTCAGGCCAATCTTTTTCCTGGCGCCAGGTTTGCTCGAAAAAAACGAGGCCGGAATCCATCAACTTTTCGAGATTATGCAGGCTGTGCCCGAAAGCGCTGTCCGAGCTCAACGGCAATCGTGGATCGTTCGGATTCCACGCTTCGCCGTAGCTCTTTACGGCAAGCATGTCCCGATACGCTTGCCGGTAACGCGGCTCCGGCATTTCCTCCAACAGATTCGCCAGCAATGTCGTTCGCGCTTCGATGTGTTTGCGCGCGTCCTCCGATTTTGCCCCGAGCAGCCTGTTTGAAAGAAAGCGCATCGACGCGGCGGCGCTGGGGATGACCTGCTCTTCCCCGCCCGGTCCAATTCCCCAGGCCGATTCCGGCACTTGCGCCAGAACCACGGCGCTCCATTTGTGGTGGATGTCTTTGGCGGATCGGAGTACCTCGGCCAAAGGCCGAATTTCGGCGCGGTGTTGCTGCGCCAGCACGGCGACTTCACTGCGTGTTCGCGTCAAAATGTCGACCAGCTTGTTTTTGATGAGGTCGAGGTCGGCGCTGTCATACGAATATGAGCTTTGTTGTCCTGGCATGTATTTGTCCTTGAAATGTTTCGGATGCGTGCCGGCCGCCATGGTCGAGACGGCGGGCTATCATTCCGTCGCTGCTTCGAGCGGCAACCAGGCCGAAGATCCTGCGTCCGGTCGCGGACTGCGTTCGCGCCGCAACTCGTCGCGTGCAATACGGTTTATTTGAATGCCATCGATGTTCCAGCGTAAGCGCTGTATTTCCGCATTGGCCAGCGACAGCGCTTCCGCTTCGCAGGACGCCAGGCCTTTGCGCAGAAAAACTTCCGCAACCTTATTGGCATGAGCCAGCGCGCCGTGTTCATCGACGGACTTCACGCCGTGGTAATGGTTATTGCCGGCAGTATAGATGCCGAGGTAAGCACCGGGGTTGTAGGCCATGTTCGACTCCGCTAACGACTGAGTCAGAGTAGCGTCGATGCGGGTCATTGTTAGCGGGCAACTTCACGAGGTGCCATTGATCCGGGTCCAGAGTGGTCCAGGTTCAGAGGCGAATGGTTTTTTTATCCGCGCGCAAAAAACCGATGGCTGGGTCTGGAAAGATGGTCGAGTTTTGAAGAGCGATGCGCCCGATACCGATTTCGCTGCTTCTGGCGGAATCTCGCGATGGCTTCCCGCCGGAGCGTTCAATCCATCATCGAGGTCTGCCAGCTCATCATCAGGGCGACGACCAGCAGCCCGCCCGCCAGCAGGAATGGCGCGCCGGGCAGGTGCAGGCTGCGCAGGGGATTGATGAACCAGGCGAAGGTCGAGCTGTACAGCGGCGGCCCGATCATCTGCGCGATGCCGTTGAGGCTGCTGCCCGCGCCCTGCAACTGGCCTTGTTGGGACGCGCCGATGCGGCGTGTCATCAGGCCTTGCAGCGACGGCCCGGTGAATCCCCACAGCGCCATCACCGGAATACCGAGCAGAAATACCGCGCCGTTCTCGGCAAAACCGAAAATGGCGAAACCGGCGGCGCCGGCCAGCAACCCCAGTATCAACGCGCGGCGTTCGCCGATGCGCGCCACCACTGGCCGCACCAGTCCGCCCTGCACGATGGCGCTGCATACACCGACGCCGGCGAGGGTCAGGCCGATGGCGCGCTGGTCCCAGCCGTAGCGGAACGCGGCGTACAGGACGAAGGTGCTGGACAGCACCACGTGTGCCAGCGTGCTCACGAAATTGGTGAACGCCAGGCCCAGCAGTTGCGGTTGCGAGCGCAGCAGCTTGAACGCGCCCATCGGGTTGGCGCGTTTCCACGAAAAGCGCGGGCTGCGATGTTGTGGCGCCAGCGATTCCGGCAGAACGAACAGGCCGTAACAGGCATTGAGCAGGCTCAGGCCCCCGGCGATCCAGAACGGCAGGCGCGGATCGACGGCGCCCGACAGGCCGCCGAAGGCCGGGCCGAGCACAAAGCCCAAACCGAACGCCGCGCCCAGCAGGCCGTAGGCGCCGGCGCGCTTTTCCGGCGCGGTCACATCGGCGATGTAGGCGCTGGCGGTGCCGAAGCTGGCGGCGGTGATTCCCGAGATCAGGCGGCCCACGAACAGCCAGCCCAGGCTCGGGGCCAGCGCCATCAGCACGTAATCGAGGCCGAGCCCGAGATTCGACAGCAGGATGACCCGGCGTCTTCCGAACCGGTCCGACAGCGCGCCCAGCACCGGCGAAAACAGGAACTGCATGAGGGCCCACACGGCGCCGAACACGCCGATGATCTGCGCCGCCCGGCCGGTATCGCCGCCGACGAAATCGACGATCAGCGTGGGCAGCACCGGGATGATCATGCCCAGTGCCAGCATGTCGAGCACGACGGTGATGAAGATAAACAGCAGCGCGGGACGGCGCGCGCCGGTGCGCGCGATGGAATCGTTCATGGTTTCACCAGTACATCTTTGGCTGGCGGACTTGGGCTGTCGCGGATCGACCCGTCCTCGTCATCCGTCTCCGGGAAGCGGAGCCGTTGCGCGGAAGCGGGTATTTCCGGATACCGGTTCATGGCGTCGGGCTGTTCAGCGCCCGGCCGCGCCGCCTTGCATCTGTGTCAGTTCGTGTTCAATCCAGGTCTTGACGGTTTCTGTCAGTTCGCGGCCATCGCTGCCGGCGGTTGCGATCGGCGCGCCGATCACCACCTCGATGAGGCCGGGATACTTGATGAATTTCTTGGCCGGCCAGCAGCGTCCGGCGTTATGCGCCACCGGCACGACGGGAACCCCGGCCTTGCAGGCCAGGGTGGCGCCGCTGCGGGCGTAATTGCCCACCTGGCCCACCGGCGTGCGCGTACCCTCGGGAAATATCATCACCGAGCGGCCCTGCTCCAGGCGCCGCTGCCCGTCTTCCATGATGTGTTTCAGCGCCTGCTTGGGGCTGCCGCGGTCGATGGCGATCGGCTCCAGCAGGCGCAGGCCCCAGCCGAAAAACGGCACGTTCAGCAATTCCTGTTTCAGTACGGTGGCGACCGGCCGTTTCATCACCTGCAGGAAGTAGGTTTCCCACTGGCTCTGGTGTTTCGACAGGATCACGCACGGGCCCGGCGGCAACCGCTCGAGGCCGCGTATCGTGAAGCGCACGCCGCAGGTCAGGCGCAGCCAGTGCAGGGTCGCGAAATTCCAGTAGCCAAGATAGGCGGCGCGCGCGCGATAAGGCAGCCAGCTGAGGAACAGCACCCCGGTCAGGGAAAACCATACCGTCAGCAGGGAGTAACCGCTGTAGAACAAGGCCGAGCGCAGGACGAGCAACAGAGTCAGCAAGTTTTTATTCCGGGAAATTTTCCATGATCAGCGCGTCCGCCGCCGCGGCGAGATCGTGATAGATACGCACATCGCTCCAGGCGGCGTCGCCCGCGATTTTTTCGCGGGTGCGCTCGCCTTTGCCGGTCAGGACCAGCACCGGCTGGCAGCCCTTGGCGCGGCCGGCCTCCAGATCGCGCAGGCTGTCGCCGACCAGCCAGGCGCCGCGCGCCGGGGTGCCGAGTTCGCGCTCGATGGCGTCGATCAAGCCGGCCTTGGGTTTGCGGCAATCGCAGAGATCCTCGGGCGTGTGCGGGCAGTAAAAAATACCCGCCAGCTCGCCGCCCGCCGCCTGTGCCAGTTCATTGATGCGGTGATGGATCGCTTCGAGATCTTCCAGCTCGAACAAGCCGCGGCCAAGGCCCGACTGGTTGGTGGCGATGGCCACGGTAAAGCCGCACTGGCTCAGGCGCGCGATCGCTTCGATGCTGCCCGGCAGGGGCTGCCATTCTTCCAGGGATTTGATGTACTCGTCGGAGTCGTAGTTGACGACGCCGTCGCGGTCGAGAATTACCAGCATGGGGCCAAGCCTGTTCTGCTTTTCAAAGGGTGACGGGTTCGAGCCCCGTCACCTCGGTTGGAGCGCTTCAATCGGCCTGCCGGGTGGCGGGGGCCAGCACGGAAATATCCGCCACCTCCAGGAACAGGCCGCGCAGTTGTTCCAGCAGGGCGAGACGGTTGTTGCGCACGGCCTCGTCCTCCGCCATCACCAGCACGCTGTCGAAGAACTCATCGACGGCGCCGCGCAAACCGGCCAGCTGCTCCAGGCCCTCGCGGTACTGGCGCGTCGCGAACAGCGGTTTCACGCGGTCGGCCTGGGCCGCCACCTGTTGGGCCAGCTGCTGTTCCGCGGGCTCGACCAGCAGCGACGCCTGCAAGGCCGGCAGTGCGCCCTGATCGCCGCGTTTCGCCAGGATATTCGACACGCGCTTGTTGGCGCTGGCCAGCGTCGCCGCTTCCGGCAGTTGGCTGAAGCGGAACACCGCCTGCACGCGCTGGTTGATATCCAGCGGGCGCGACAGGTTTTTCGCGGAAACCGCCATGAATACCTCGGCCGGAATGTTTTCGTCCTCATACCAGGCGCGGAAGCGTTCCAGCATGTAGAACAACACCTTGTCGACCAGATCGGCCTGGCCCGCGAACTGCGGATACTGTGCCTGCGCCTGGGCGAGGATGTCGCGCAGGTCGAGATCGAAGCCTTTCTCGACGATCATGCGCAGGATGCCGAGCGCCGCGCGGCGCAGGCCGAACGGATCTTTCGAGCCGGTGGGCAGCTGGCCGATGCCGAAAATGCCGACCAGGGTGTCGATGCGATCGGCCAGCGCCACGCCGATGCCGGTCAGGGTGGCGGGCAGCTCGTCGCCGGCGAAGCGCGGCTGATACTGCTCGCGAATGGCCTGGGCCACCTCACCCGCCTCACCGCCGTGACGCGCGTAGTACTCGCCGGCGATGCCTTGCATGTCGTCGAATTCGCCGACCATGCCGCTCATCAGGTCGGCCTTGCTGAGCGCTCCGGCGCGCGCGGCCCAGTCGGCGTTGCCGCCGATCCGCGCGGCGATATGGGTGGCCAGCCCGGCAATGCGTTCGGTTTTATCGAACACGCTGCCGAGCTTATCCTGGAACACCACCTTCCGGAGTTGTTCGCGCAGTTCGCCGAGCGGGGTCTTCAGGTCGGTTTCGTAGAAGAACGCGGCGTCGGACAAACGCGGACGGATCACGCGTTCGTTGCCGGCGATCACCTTGGCCGGGTCGCGGCTTTCGATGTTGGAAACGGTGATGAAGTGCGGCATCAGCTTGCCGTTCGTGTCCACCACGTGGAAATACTTCTGGTGCTCCTTCATCGAGGAGATCAGGGCTTCCTGCGGCACCGCCAGGAAGCGCTCCTCGAAGCCGCCGGCCAGCGCCACTGGCCACTCCACCAGGCCGGTCACCTCGTCGAGCAGATCCTCGTCGATCACGGCGCGGCCGCCCAGCTGTTTGCCGAGGGCCTCGACCTGCGCGCGGATACGGCCGCGGCGCTCGTTGAAATCGGCGACCACGTAGGCGTTGTTTTCCAGCGTCAGCTGATAGTCGGCGGGATTGGCGATCGCCACGGACTGGTTGTGGTGGAAGCGGTGGCCGCGGCTGTCGCGCCCGGCCTTGATGCCGAGCACGTCGGCGTCGACCACTTCATGGCCGAACAGCATGACGACCCAGTGCACCGGCCGCACGAATTCGGCGCGGCGCGCGCCCCAGCGCATGCGTTTCGGGATGGGCAGTTGATCCAGCGCCGCGCCGACGATGCCGGGCAGCAGTTCCGCCGTGGTTTTGCCCGGCTGCACGCTGCGCCACGCGAGGCGCTCGCCCTTGTCGGTGGCGACGCGTTCGAGCTGTTCGAAGTCGACGCCGCAGGAGCGCGCGAAACCCTCGGCGGCCTTGCTGACCTTGCCGTCCTTGTCGAAGGCGGCGGCGACGTTCGGGCCGAGTTTCTCGACGGTTTGATCGGGCTGGCGGGCGGCGAGGTTTTCCACCAGCACGGCCAGCCGGCGCGGCGCGCCGAAGGCACGGCTGGCGCCCGCTTCCAGGTTGGCGGCGCGCAGGCCGTCGACGATACCCTGCTGGAAGCTTTGATACAGGGATTTCAGGGCTTTCGGCGGCAGCTCTTCGGTGCCGATTTCAACCAGGAAAGATTGCGACATCATGCGGCCCCCCGCTTGTTTTCCGACTTCGCGGCTTCGTTCTTGGCGGCCTCCTGGGCCAGCACTTCATTGCGCAGGTGTTCCTGCGCCAGCGGGAAACCCAGGGCCAGGCGCGCGTCGAAATACGCTTGCGCCACGGCGCGGGCCAGGCCGCGCACGCGCAGGATGAAGCGCTGGCGCTCGGTCACGGAAATGGCCTTGCGGGCGTCGAGCAGGTTGAAGGAGTGCGAGGCCTTCATCACCATTTCGTAGGCCGGCAGCGGCAGGCCTTTTTCGATCAGGCGGTGGCTTTCGGCTTCGTAGTAGTCGAACAGGTCGAACAGCTTGGGCACATTCGCCTCTTCGAAGTTGTAGTGCGACATTTCCACCTCGTTCTGGTGGAACACGTCGCCATAGGTGACGTCGCCCTGCGGGCCGCGTGTCCACACCAGATCGTAGATGCTGTTCACGCCCTGGATGTACATGGCGAGGCGTTCGAGGCCGTAGGTGATTTCACCGGTGACCGGATAGCACTCCAGGCCGCCGACCTGCTGGAAGTAGGTGAACTGCGTGACTTCCATGCCGTTCAGCCAGACTTCCCAGCCCAGGCCCCAGGCGCCGAGCGTGGGCGACTCCCAGTTGTCCTCGACGAAGCGGATGTCGTTGACCAGCGGGTCGAAGCCGAGCCGGCGCAGCGAATCGAGATAGAGATCGAGAATGTTGTCCGGCGACGGTTTCAGTACCACCTGGAACTGATAGTAATGCTGGAGCCGGTTAGGGTTCTCGCCATAGCGGCCGTCGGCAGGGCGCCGGCTCGGCTGCACATAGGCGGCGTTCCAGTTCTCGGGGCCGATGGCGCGCAAAAACGTGCCGGGGTGAAAGGTGCCGGCGCCCACTTCCATATCCAGCGGCTGCAAAACCACGCAGCCTTGTTCGGCCCAGTATTGTTGCAGGGCGAGAATCAGTCCCTGAAAAGTGGAAATGTCGGGTGTGCTCACGGTCGCTCCTGGGGTGCGATAGAGTGCGATGGGAATGCGCGCGAACGAACCGCCCGGCGCAAAAAGGCGCAATTATACAGCCAGTGCGCGCCTGCGGATAACCCGCGCCATGCAGTACAATGCCCGCCCTTTTGACAGGTAAAAGGTGCCTGCGGGTGCAAGGTCTGAAATATTGGGTGATTACCCTCCTGATGCGCGCGGTGGCGTTGCTGCCCTGGCCGGTGCTGGCGCTGTTGGGGCGGGGCCTGGGACGTTTTCTCTGGTGGTCGCGGGCGCGGCCGCGCCGGCTGACGGAAATCAATCTGGCCCGCTGCCTGCCTGAGCTGGGCGAGGTCGAGCGCGAGCGATTGGCGCGCGCCAGCCTCAAGGATTTCGGGCAGACCGCCCTGGAGATCGCCAAGATCTGGTTCACGCCCGCGCCGCGCGTGGTCGGGACCATCGTTTCGGTGGAGGGTGAAGACCTGTTCCGGCAGGCGCTGGCCGAGGGGCGCGGCGTCATCGTACTGGGGCCGCACCACGGCAACTGGGAAATGCTGGGGCTGTTCCTCGGCCATTGCTACGGCCTGACCACGATGTACCTGCCGGCCAAGGACCCGGCCGTGGACCGGCTGGTGTGCGAGGCGCGCGTGCGCGGCGGCACCGGCATCGCGCCGGCCACCAGCGGCGGCGTGCGCACGGTGTTGAAGATTCTCAAGCAGGGCGGGCTGACCGGCCTGCTGCCGGACCAGGTGCCCAAGGAGGCGGGCGCGGAATTTGCTCCATTTTTCGGGCATCCGGCGCTGACCATGACATTGGCCAGCAACCTGTTGCAAAAGACCGGCGCGCGGGCATTTTTCGGCTGCGCGTTCCGGGTTGAAGGCGGCAAGGGCTTTCGTATCGTGTTCCGCGAGCCTGACCCGGAGCTCTATTCGGCCGATCTCGCGCAGTCGCTGGCCGCGCTGAACCGCGGAGTGGAGGCGCTGGTACGCGAACGCCCGGCGCAGTATCAATGGGAATACAAGCGCTTTAAAGTGCAACCGGAAGGGCTGCCGCGCGTTTATTGACGGGCGCGCGTCCACGGCGCGTTTTCTCGATGGCGACCGGTATCAGGTCCGGTCGAAGGTGCATTCCATGAGTTGGCAGGGTCGTCTGGTCAACGGGTTACTGCGCTTCGGCAAGCACCAGTTTCAATACAGCGACGTGCGCACCTTGCGCGCCATGATGCGCATTTACATGAACCGCCTGTCGCAGCTGCGGGTCCCGCCGAGCGGCGTGCATATCCGGCGCGAGGTGATCGGTGGCGTGCCCTGCGAGTGGGTGTGGGTGACGGAGGCGGAACAGGCCGGCGGCGTCGTTGAATATCTGCACGGCGGCGGTTTCATGGCCGGCTCGCCCGCCAGTCACCGCGATCTGGCCTGGCGCTTGAGCCGGGCCAGCGGCCGCCGGGTGCTGATGGTGGACTATCGCCTGACGCCGGATTTCGCCTACCCCGCTCAGCTCGACGACTCGCTCGCGGTTTACCGGGGCCTGCTCGACCGCGGCATTCCCGCCACGCAAATTGCGCTGGGCGGCGACTCCGCCGGCGGCAACCTGGCGCTGGCCTGCGTCGGCGCGGCGATCCGCGCGGGACTGCCGCTGCCCGCCGCGGTGGTGGGATTTTCACCCTGGACCGATCTCACCCACTCCGGCGCTTCGGTCATCGCCAATGCCGACAGCGATACGATGATTCCGGTGCCGCTGATGCGGCAGGTGGGAGCGCTTTACTACGGCGCTGCGGACCCCGCCGATCCGCTGCTGTCGCCCGTGTTTTCGGATTTCAGCGGTTTTCCGCCCCTGCAATTGCACGTCGCGGAGGAAGAGGTGCTGTTGGATGATACGCTGCGCGTCGCGGCCCGCGCCCAGGCGGCGGGCGTGCCGGTGGAATACCGTATCTGGCGCGGCGTTCCGCACGCATTTCCGGTGTTCGCGCAATTGCTGCCGGAGGGGCGGGCGGCGCTGAGTCAGGCGGGCGCGTTTCTGAGCCGCAGGCTGAACGACGCAGAATAAGCAGCCGGGTTTTCCAATTTCTGTGCAAAGAGCGAGATGAGAGTTTGATGTTTATTGGCAAATTGCTCGGGGCGCTGTTCGGTTATCTGGCGGGCGGACCGATTGGCGCCATCGTCGGTTTCATCGCCGGCTACTTTTTCGACAAAGGCCTGAAAGAGGTGCGTAGCTCTGATTCCCCGCAGCATAACGCGGACATCGAGCGCGCGTTTTTCACCACGGTTTTCACCGTCATGGGCCACCTCGCCAAGGCCGATGGCCGGGTCAGCGAGGAGGAGATCGCGGGCGCCGAGCACATGATGGAAGCGCTGGGCCTGACGCCGGAGCGCCGGCGCGAAGCCATCGATCTGTTCAAGCGCGGCACGGCGGCGGATTTCCAGGTTGAGCCGCAGATTTCCGATTTCCTGCAACATTGCTCGACGCGCCCCGAATTGAAGGGATTGCTGCTCGAATACCTGCTCGGCATGGCGCTGGCCGACGGCGTGCTGCACGCCGCCGAGCAGGAGTTGCTGCAGCGCGTGGCGACCTATCTGGGCGTGAGCGCGCAACAGTTCGAGCAGCTGCTGGAAATGCTGCGCGCGCAGCAACGTTTCCATGCAGGCGGACCTCAGGCGGCGCCCGACGCGCTGGCCGATGCCTACCGGGCTCTCGGCGTGACGCCGCAGGCGAGCGACAGCGAGGTCAAGACCGCGTTTCGCCGGCTCATGAGCCAGCATCATCCGGACAAGCTGATCGCCCAGGGCGTGCCCGAGGACATGATTCGTCTGGCCACGGAAAAAGCCCAGGAGATTCAGGCGGCGTATGCGTTGATCGAGCGTTCGCGCCGCTGAGATCATGTGTTAGGAGAGCGCGGCTGCGTGTGCCGGTTTGTTGGCACGCTATTGGCGACGAACATATCCCGACGCGGGCTTGCGGAATCAGCGCGGCGAATCTTGCTCATTGGGTTGCCATGCAAGCCGCGCTTTTTCGCTTATCCATTCCTTGCGGATTGGGTTCCGGAATGTACTGGGGGCCCGCCGGGTTTCCTTGCTAATAACCTGATGGTGAATCATCCCGCCGCCCGGCTGTGGCGCTGCTCCAGCCAATGGCTGAATTGTTCCGCCGGCAGCGGTTTGCTGTAGAAGTAACCCTGCGCCAGATTGCAGTCGCGGCTGCGGATGAATTCCGCCTGCAACGCGGTTTCCACCCCCTCTCCGATGACTTCCAGCCCCAGGCTGTGCGCCATGGCGATGATGGCCTTGATGAGCCCGGCCGCCTCCGGTTTGGCTTCGAGGTCGTGGATGAAACTGCGGTCGATCTTCAGCACATCGAAGGCATAGCGCCGCAGATAACCGAGCGAGGAATAGCCGGTGCCGAAATCGTCCAGCGACAGACGCACACCGATTTTTTTCAGGCGGTCGAGCGCGCGCCGCGTTTGCGGCGCATCGCCCAGCAACAAACCTTCGGTGATTTCCAGTTCCAGCAGTGACGGCTCCAATCCGCTGTCGCCGAGCGCTTTTTCCACCGCGTGCACGACGCTGCCGCCGACGAACTGGCGCGAGGAGATATTCACGGCGACGCGCAGCGGCGGATGCTGCGCGCGCTGCCATTGCACCGCTTGCCGGCACGCCTGTTCGAGCAGCCACTGGCCGATGGGAATGATCAACCCCGTTTCTTCGGCAATGGGAATGAAGCGGTCCGGCCCGGGGTTGCCCAGTTCGCTGTTATGCCAGCGCAACAGGGCTTCCATGCCCACCACCGCGCCGCTGCCGAGATTGATCAGCGGCTGGTAATACAGTTCGAATTCCTGGCGGCGGATCGCGTGCCGCAAATGCGTTTCGATGTTGAGGCGGTCGAGGGCGCGCCGGTTCATTTCCGGCGTGAAGAAATGGTAGGTATTTTGTCCGTGGCGCTTGGCCATGTGCATCGCGGCATCGGCGTTGCGCAACAGATCGCTGGCGCTGCGGCCGTCGTCGGGAAACATTGTCAGGCCGATGCTGGCGGTGACATTGAGTTCGCGGCCATCGATCAGGAACGGTTTATCGATGACATCGAGCACTTTCTTCGCCACCAGCGTGGCGTCATCCGCGCCGCGCTGGTTGACCAGCAGGATCAGGAACTCGTCGCCGCCGAGGCGCGCCACGGTATCTTCGTCGCGCACGCAGTGACTCAGCCGCTGCGCGGCTTCCAGCAACAGGTCGTCGCCGATGTGGTGGCCCAGCGTGTCGTTGACGTATTTGAAGCGATCGAGGTCGACAAACAACAGCGTCAGCGGGCGCCGGTGCCGTTCCGCGCTGTTGATGGCCTGCGCCAGCCGGTCGAGCGCGAGCGCGCGATTGGGCAGGCCCGTCAGTTTGTCGAAATTGGCTTGCCGGAACAGGTGCTCTTTGTAAGCGACGCGGTCGGAAATATCTTCGAGCAGCGCCACGACGTGGGTGATTCGCTGATCCTGGTTGACGATGGGACTGACGGTCGCCGCCGTGTGCAGGCGGCGATCGTTGTGGCCCCGGAATGTGAGTTCGCCCTGCCAGACTTTGCCGCGGCCGATCGCCTTGGTGACTTCCTCGCGCTCGCATTGCGCCACGCTGTTGCTGAGCAGGGTTTCCACTTCGCACCCGAGGAGTTCTTCAGACGCGTAGCCCCAGGTGACGCAAAATTTGGGATTGGCGTATTCGATGATGCCGCCGGTGTTGACGATGATGACCGCGGCGGGACTTTGCTCCACCACCAGCGACAGTTTCTGCAACTCGCTTTCCGCCAGATGGCGCGCATGGGTTTCACGCTGATAAAGATAAGTGCGGCGTAAAAACGAAATGCACAGGCAGGCGATCAGCAGAAGGCAGCTTGCCACCAGCGGCGGCGCGAAATGTTTGTTGAGAGCGATGTCTTCAAAAATGCCGAAGGCAATTCCCAGGGTCACCAGGATAATGGTGGCAATGAGATGCAGCGCCAGCTCAAATTCCGGTTTAAGTTGAGGCATCTGGGTATCAACTGTACGAGGCATTGCGGAAAGGCCTGGGCTGACGCCCGTCTCTCCGGCCTGGTTTGTTATTGGTCGGTAAGTTTAAAAGGATATTTGGACGGCACAGGGCGACCATGCGGAAAATCTGCGAGCTCCATCGCAAAAATGACGCACACCTTCGCCGGCTCTCACGATTTGAGCAGGCAAAAGGCGGTTGTTTGAGGTGTGTTTGCGCTTCAGGCGCGGGCGGGTGCCTTGACGAGCCGGGCGTAATAGAAACCGTCGCAGCCGCCGGAACCGGGCAGTAACTGACGGCCGACCGGTTGTGCCAGACCCCAGTCCGCATCGATCGGCAGTTCCCCGGCGTCGGGTTTGTCCGCGAGGAATTTTTCCAGCAACTGCGTATTTTCGTCGGGCAGGATGGAACAGGTTGCGTACAGCAGAATGCCGCTGGGGTTGAGCAACGGCCACAGCGCCTGCAACAGTCGCCATTGCAGCTCGGCCAGCTTGGCGATATCGGCTTCGCTGCGCAGCTGTTTGATATCGGGATGGCGGCGGATTACGCCCGTGCCGGAGCACGGCGCATCCACAAGAATCCGGTCGAAGCGCTGGCCGTCCCACCATGGCTGCGGCTGGGTGGCATCGCCCGCCACCAGACGAGCCTGCAGGCGCAGCCGCCGCAAGTTGTCGGCCACGCGGCGCAGGCGTTCTTCAACACTGTCCAGTGCCCACAATTCCGCAATGTCCGGTTGCGATTCCAGCAGGTGCCCGGTCTTGCCGCCCGGAGCGCAACAGGCGTCCAGCACGCGCAGTCCGGGTTCGAGTTGCAGCAGGGGCGCGGCCAGCTGGGCCGCTTCGTCCTGTACGGAGGCGGCGCCGTCGGCGAATCCCGGCAGGCTCAAAATATCGCAGGGCGCGCGCAGGCGTACGCCGTCCCCGGCGAAGTCGCAGGCGTCGGCCTCGATGCCCGCGGCGCCGAGTTGGGCGAGGTAGTTGGCGCGTGTTCCCTGCAGGCGATTGACGCGCAGACACATCGGCGGATGTTCGTTGTTGGCGGCGAACACCGCAGCGGCCTGCTCGGGCCAGGCGCGCCGGATGCGCTGCCACAGCCATTCCGGATGTGCGTCGGCCGCGGCGGCCGGCAGTTTCGCCAGCAGAGCGGCGCTGTCGCGCTGGACATTGCGCAGCACACCGTTCACCAACCCGGTCGCCCATTCCTTGCGCAAGGCGCGGCAGGCTTCCACCACGCTGCTGATGGCGGCGTGCGGGGGAATGCGCGTGAACAGAATCTGGTAAGCGCCGATGACCAACAGCTGCTCGATATCGCCGTCCTTCTCCTTGAAGGGCTTGCGCAGCAGCGGCGTGACCAGGGCGCTGAGTTGCGGATGGCGGCGCAGACTGCCGTAGCAGAGTTCGCGCAGCAGCGAGCGGTCGCGCTCCCTGACATTGGGCTCGACGCGGGCGAGCTGGCGCTCCAGCGACTGGCCCTGGTTGCAGACGGCGGCGAGGATTTGTGCGCAAGCGGCGCGGCAATCAAGCATGTTCGAAACACTGCCCTGGGGTGAACAGCTCCGCGCGGCCGTTGAGCACTTCGGCGCAGCTCAACACTTTGCCGCCGGGCAGCTGGAGTTCGTGGATTTTCAGGCTGCCGTTGCCGCAGGCAACAACCAGCCCGCCGGTGTCCGCGTTGACCAATGTGCCGGCCGGCGCCGCGCACGCCGGCCCGGGCTCCGCCCGGTACAGCTTGATGCGTTCGCCGCGCAGCAGCGTGTAGGCCACGGGAAAAGGGTTGAAAGCGCGAACCTGGCGATCGATGACGGCGGCGTCGCGCTGCCAGTCGATGGCGGCCTCGGCTTTGTCGATCTTGGCGGCATAGCAGCTCAGCGCATCGTCCTGGGCTTGCGGTTGCGCCCGCCCCGCCGCGAGTTCGGCCAGGGTTTCGAGCAGCGCGGGCGGCCCCAGCTCGGCCAGCCGGTCGTGCAGTTCGCCCGCCGTGGTGCGCGGGCCGATGGGACAACGCGCGATATGCAGCATGGCTCCGGTGTCGAGGCCCTCGTCCATCTGCATGATCGTGACGCCGCTCTCGCTGTCGCCGGCTTCAATGGCCCGCTGAATGGGCGCCGCGCCGCGCCAGCGCGGCAGCACCGAGCCGTGCACGTTGATGCAGCCGAGGCGCGGTGTATTCAAAACGGCTGTCGGCAGGATCAGCCCGTAGGCGACGACGACCATGACGTCCGGCGCGAGCGCGGCCAGCTCCGCCTGGGCGCCGGCGTCGCGCAGGGTCTTCGGCTGACAGACCGGAATCCCGTGTTGTTCGGCCAGGATCTTCACCGGCGATGCGCTGAGCTTTTTGCCGCGCCCGGCGGGACGGTCGGGCTGGGTATAGGCGGCGACGATCTCGCCCCCTTTCCAGTGCAGCAACGCTTGCAGGTGCGCGCTGGCAAATTCCGGCGTACCGGCGAACACAATGCGCAGGGGGCGGTCGGTCATGTCGGGTCCCGGTGGGTGGCGGCGGTCAGGCGCGCTGGCGATGCTCTTTTTCGAGCTTGCTGCGGATGCGGTTGCGTTTCAGGGGCGAGATATAGTCGACGTACAGCTTGCCTTTCAGGTGATCCACCTCGTGCTGGATGCAGACCGTGAGCAAACCCTCGGGCACCAGCTCGAACGGCTGGCCGTCGCGATCGAGGGCGCGAACCCGGATATGGGTGGGGCGGCTCACCGGCTCGTAAAAGCCGGGCACGGACAGGCAGCCTTCGTCGTATTCACCCTCTTCGCCATCGAGCACCTCGATCTGCGGATTGATGAATACCAGCGGCTCGTTCCGCTCTTCGCTGATGTCGATCACGATGACCTGCCGATGCACGTTCACCTGGGTGGCGGCCAGGCCGATGCCGGGCGCTTCGTACATGGTCTCGAACATATCCGCGACCAGCGCGCGGATGGAATCGTCGACCACGGCAACGGGCTCAGCCACTGTTCTGAGGCGCGGATCGGGAAATTCGAGAATCGTCAGTTTGGCCATCGCAGTTTGTGAAGCAATTCTGTGTGAATCTAAAAACGGCTGCTAAAGTTATGATCGAAAAGCATTTACGAGTGCTTTTCGATCCAAAAATCGTGCGCGCCGGGCTCTTATAGTACACAGGTTGTCCGCACGAAAACACCCTGCGGGACGCACCGCCGGGGCTTGTGACTCCGGGGCGGTGGGGCCCCAAAGGAATGCAGCCATGAAAAAAATGTTGTGGGGCGGCCTGCTCGGGCTGCTGCTGGCGTTTACTGTCCACGCCGGCGATGTGCTCTCGCTGAAGCCCGATCATCCGCAAACCTATGTCGTCAAAAAAGGCGATACCCTCTGGGACATTTCCAATGTCTTCCTGAGCAAACCCTGGTTGTGGCCACAGCTGTGGCACATCAATCCTCAGATCGAAAACCCACACCTCATTTACCCGGGCGACGTGCTCAATCTGGTCTATGTCGACGGCAAGCCGCAGCTGGTGCTCAGCCGTGGCCGCGACGTGAAGCTGGAACCCCAGATTCGCGAAACGCCGCTGGAGCGGGCGATTCCGGCCATTCCGCTGGAGGCGATCAACGCCTTTCTGAATCGCGGCCGCGTCGTGGCGCCGGGGGTGCTGGATGCGGGGCCCTATGTGCTCGCGGGCAAGGATGGGCACATCGTCGGCGGCGCTGGCGATGACATTTACGCCCGTGGCCACCTGAACTCCAGCGAGAGTACCTACGGCCTGTTCCGCAAGGGCCAGAACTACATCGACCCCGACAGCAAGGAAGCGCTCGGCGTACAGGCCATCGATATCGGCACCGCCAAACTGCTGTCGATGGAAAAAGACGTGGCCACGTTGACGCTCAACCGCACCACTCAGGAGGTGCGGCGCGGCGATCGTCTGCTGCCGGAAGAGGAGCGTCGGATCAATGCCAGCTTCTTCCCCAGCGCACCCGACAGGAACGTCAAAGGACGCCTGATCTCGGTCGAGGGTGGCGTCACCCAGATCGGTTTCATGAGCGTCGTCGTGCTCAACAAGGGCGATCGCGAAGGGCTCAAGGAAGGCAATCTGTTCGACATTTACCGCGCGGGCGAGGTCGTTCGGGACGAAGTGACCGGTGAAATGGTGAAAGTGCCCGATTTCCGCGCCGGCCTGCTGATGGTATTCCGCGTGTTCGACAAGGTGAGCTACGGCCTGGTGCTGCGCGCGGAGCGTCCGCTCAAGGTGGGCGACGGCATTCGCAACCCCGAGTAATCAGTTCTCCTCTCTCAAAAAGTATCCACGCCGCAAGGATGCGGCTCGGAGGTCAAGGATGACGCCGGATCAAGATCCTTTTTTCTGGCTTTTACTGCACCGCCTGCCGGGCTTGAGCGACGGCCGGTTGCGCCGTCTCGCCCAGATGAACGCCGACAGCGGTCCCGAACAATGGCTGAGCTGGCCGCGCGGCCGCTTTGCCGCGCTCGGCTTCGGCGAGCCCACGCAACAGGCTGTCGCAGACTGGCAGCGCCGGGGATCGTCCTGTGCGGCGGCGAAGGCCGCACAGCGTGATCTGGCTGCGCTGGCCGGCCTGGGCGCGCAGCTGCTGCATTTGCGGCACCCCGCCTACCCTGCGCTGCTGTTGGAAATCCCGGACCCGCCGCCCTGCCTGTACGTGTTGGGCGACATCGACCTGCTTGCGCAGCCACAGCTGGCGATAGTCGGCAGCCGCACGCCGACCCGCCAGGGTCTGGCGGATGCGGAGGCCTTTGCCGGCGATCTGGCGCGGGCGGGTTTCATCGTGACCAGCGGCCTGGCTTATGGCATCGATGCGGCGGCTCATCGCTCGGCGCTGGCGGCTCCCGGTAAGTCGGTCGCCGTGCTGGGAAGCGGCCTGGATGTGGTGTATCCGGCGGCGCATCGGGCCCTGGCCCGGGATGTCAGTGAAAACGGCGCGCTGGTCAGCGAATTGCCGCTGGGCGCGCCACCGCGGGCTGCGCATTTTCCCCGCCGCAACCGCGTCATCAGCGGGCTGTGCCTGGGCGTTCTGGTGGTGGAAGCCGCTTTGCAAAGCGGCTCCCTGGTCACCGCGCGCCTGGCGCTCGAGCAGAACCGCGAGGTGTTCGCCCTGCCCGGCTCGATCCACAATCCGTCCAGCCGGGGTTGTAATGTCCTGATTCGCGGCGGTGCGAAACTGGTGCTCGACGTCCAGGATATGCTAGAGGAACTGCGCGGTTGGTGCGGCCCTGCGGTCGAGCCCGCGCCGCGGCGGGAAACGGCGCCGGTCGATCTTTCCGCCGAAGAGGCGCTGGTGCTCGGCGCGGTCGGTTATGAGCTGACGCCACTGGACCTGATCGCCTCCGCGCTGGACCAAGCCCTGCCCGATCTGCTGGCGGCCCTCGGCGAATTGGAACTGAAAGGCCTGGTGGAAAATTGTGCCGGCGCCTGGCGTCGCCATGTCAGCTGAGTTCGCGAGCTTGCTTTGCGTTGGCGCCTTTGGTTAATTTCCGCGCCTGTTTATCTTCGCATCTTTAATTTTGAATCGAGGCGCGCCGAATCTTCTCGCCTGAGGCCAGTCGGTAGGCGCGACACCATGACGACGACTTTCCATATCCGGCTGGCCGTGCAGGTCTTGCGTGCGGGCGGCGTGATCGCCTATCCGACCGAAGGGGTCTGGGGGCTGGGTTGCGATCCGCAAAACGCCCATGCGGTCCAGCGCATCCTGAAGCTCAAACAGCGCGACCCGGCCAAGGGGCTGATCCTGGTTGGCGGCGAGCTGCAACACTTCGAACCCTATCTGGATCATCTGGCCGCCGGGCAGGTCGACCGCCTGCGCGCCACCTGGCCGGGGCCGGTGACCTGGCTGGTTCCGGCCAATGGGGTCGCTTCGTCCTGGATTACCGGGCGGCATCCGGGACTTGCCCTGCGGGTCAGCGCCCACCCGCAATTGGCGGATTTATGTCGCGCTTTCGGCGGTCCCATCGTATCGACGTCGGCCAACCCCAGCGGGCGTCCGGCGGCGTTGTCGGCCTTGCGCGTGCGCCGCTATTTCCCGGAAGGCCTCGACTACATTCTCAACGGCCCGCTGGGTGGGCGGCGGGGGCCGAGCGCCATCCGGGATTTGATGACAGACAAGGTTCTGCGCGCGGGATGATGGTAAACTCCGGGCCGAATTTCGCGGGGGTGGCATGAGCGCTGTCGAACTGGTCAAAACCTATCTGCTCGATTTGCAGGACCGTATTTGCGCCGCGGTGGCGGCGGAAGATGGCGTCGCCGGTTTCGTCGAGGATGTGTGGGAGCGTCCCGGCGGTGGCGGCGGCCGTTCCCGTGTGCTCAGCGATGGCGCCGTTTTCGAGAAAGGCGGCGTTGGTTTTTCGCACGTTTTCGGCACGCAGTTGCCGCCCTCGGCCAGCGCTCATCGTCCGGAGCTGGCCGGCGCCGCCTGGCAGGCGATGGGCGTGTCGCTGGTGATGCACCCCCGCAACCCCTTCGCTCCGACCAGCCACGCCAATGTCCGCTTCTTCATCGCGGAGAAGCCCGGCATGGAGCCCGTCTGGTGGTTCGGCGGCGGTTACGATCTCACGCCGTATTACGGCTTCGAGGAAGACTGCGTGCACTGGCACCGCACGGCCAAAGAGGCCTGTGCGCCATTCGGCGAGGACGTGTATCCGCGTTACAAGCGCTGGTGCGACGAGTATTTCTTCCTCAAGCATCGCAACGAGTCCAGGGGCGTCGGGGGGCTGTTTTTCGACGACCTGAACGAGGGCGGATTCGAGCGCTGCTTCGGTTTCATGCGTGCGGTTGGCGATTCGTACTTGTCCGCCTATCTGCCTGTGATCGCGCGCCGCAAGGCGATGCCCTATGGCGAACGCGAGCGCGAGTTCCAGTTGTTGCGCCGGGGGCGCTACGTCGAATTCAACCTGGTTTACGATCGCGGCACCGTGTTCGGCCTGCAGACCGGCGGGCGCACCGAGTCGATCCTCATGTCTTTGCCGCCCTTGGTGCGCTGGGAATATAACTGGCAGCCCGAGGCGGGCAGCCCGGAAGCGGCATTGAGTGAGTACTTTCTGAAGCCGCGGGATTGGGTGTGACTCGGGTTGCGACAGTTTCGCGGCCGGGCATGACCCCGAATCGGGGTGAATGCGCAGCGGGATGTGAAGTGCGAATATAGTGCGCCTGTATTCGGCTTCGACGCGAAGTGGGTCCAGGCCCCAAAAGATAAAAAGGATGCAGGCCGGGTGGGACGAATATCCAACCCCTTGGATTTTTGCGCCGGGACGCGGAGAGCCATTCCACGTCCGGGCTCGCCTCGCGGCCTTTGGCCGCAGGCGCAACAGCGTTAATGGGTCCAGTTATCAATGGCAAATGTCGATCGTTACGCGGTGTTTGGCAATCCGATCAAGCACAGCAAATCCCCGCAGATCCACGCCGCCTTCGCGGCCCAGACCGGCCAGGAGCTCGATTACCGAACCCATCTGGTGGAGCTTGGCCGGTTCGCGGGCGCGGCCAGGGCATTTTTCGAGGGTGGCGGCAAAGGGCTGAACATCACCGTGCCCTTCAAGCTCGACGCCTTCGATTTTGCCTCCGAGTTGAGTGGCCGCGCGCGCCGCGCCGGCGCGGTCAACACGCTGGCCCGCCAGGAAGATGGCCTCATTTACGGCGACAACACCGATGGTGTGGGACTGGTTCGCGATATCAACGACAACCTCGGCTGGGACATTGCCGGCCGCCGTGTGCTGGTGCTGGGCGCGGGCGGTGGCGTGCGCGGATTCCTGGAGCCGCTGCTGCGGCGGCACCCGAGCCTGGTGGTGATCGCCAACCGTACTGTCGACAAGGCCCAGCAGCTGGCGCGGGCGTTCAGCGACCTGGGCGAGGTTCACGGCTGCAGTTTCGATGCCCTGGCCGGGAATCCCTTCGATCTGGTGATCAACGGCACCAGCGCCAGCCTGTCCGGCGAGCTGCCGCCGCTGCCGGGCAATCTGCTCGACGACGGTTCCTGCTGCTATGACTTGATGTATGGCGCGGAGCCGACGCCGTTCATGCGCTGGGCCGCCAGCCAGATGGCCTGGGCGGTGGCGGATGGCCTTGGCATGCTGGTTGAACAGGCGGCGGAGTCTTTCTGCATCTGGCGCGGGGTGCGGCCCAACACCCGGCCGGTTATGGACATGATTCGCGCGGGTCTGGCGGGCTGAGGCTCAGACCTCGGGCTCGGCCAGGTACTGGTCCTTCAAATGCACGTAATGCTGCGCACTATAAGTCAAGAAGGCCATTTCCCCGGCATCCAGGTCGCGCGCTTTCTGCACTGGGGCGCCCTTGTAGAGTGAGCCGCTGACAAGTATTTTGCCGGGCGGCACCAGGGCTCCGGCCGCGATCACCACATCGTCTTCGACGATCGCGCCATCCATGACGGTGGCGCCCATGCCGATCAGTACGCGGTTGCCGATGCGGCATCCATGCAAAATGGCCGCGTGGCCGATGGTGACATCGTCGCCGATAACCAGCGCGAAGCCCTCGGGGTTGTGGCTGCCCGCGTGGGTGACGTGCAGAACGGCGCCGTCCTGCACGCTGGTGCGGGCTCCGATATGAATTTCATGCACATCCCCGCGGATCGAAACCTGCGGCCAGACGGAGCAATCGTCGCCGAGCTCCACCGCGCCGATCACCGCCGCGCAGGGATCGACATAAACACGCGCGCCAAGCCGCGGCCGCCGGCCGCGAAAAGCGCGTAACGAATTGGCGTTCTGCATGTTGCGTCCTCGCTGACTATGGCAGGAGCGCCATTTTAGAGACCGCTGTCCGACAGCGGCAATTGCCCGGAGAAACTTCCGATGTGGGTTAGACGTTTTGCGGCCAGTGTTGCTCTGCTCTTGTGGCAGAGCTTGGCCTTGGCGGGGACTATTCCCCAGGTTCTGCCGCCTGACCGCGGCTTGCAGCCGGCCCAGCTCGCGGTGGTGGTCAATGAGCGCGACCCGCTCAGCGAGCGGATCGGCCAGATGTATATCCGCATGCGCGGCATTCCCGCCGCGAACCTGGTGAGGGTTTCCTTCGAGCCGGATCGCAGCACGGTTGAGCCGGGTACCTTCGTGGTGCAGCGCCGCCGGGTCGAGGCACAGCTGCCGCCGGGCATCCAGGCCTACGCGTTGGCCTGGACGACGCCTTACCGCGTCGGTTGCATGTCGATAACGAGCGCGTTCGCGTTTGGCTACGATCGGGCGTTCTGCGCCGAAGGCTGCCAGTGGACCCGCTCCAGTCCTTATGCGGGCAGTCAGACCAGCCGCCCCTTCGAAGACCTCAATCTGCGGCCGGCGATGATGCTGGCGGCGGCGGATTTTGCGCAGGCGGAGCGGCTGATCCAGCGCGGTATCCAGGCCGACGGCAGTCTTCCCCAGGGCAGCGCCTACCTGTTGCAGACCAGCGACAAGGCGCGCAGCACCCGCGCCGTGGTGTTCCCGGAGGCGGCGCAGCGGTTCGGTTACCGCCTGCCGGTGCAGGTTCTTCTGGACGATGCGCTGCGCAACCGCCCCGACGTGATGTTGTACGAAACCGGCCTGGTGAACGTTCCCGACCTGGCCTCGAACCACTATCTGCCGGGAGCCGCCGCGGATCACCTGACCTCGTTCGGCGGCCAGCTGACCGACAGCAGCCAGATGAGCGCGCTGCGCTGGCTGGAAGCGGGCGCGACGGGCAGTTATGGCACGGTGGTTGAGCCGTGTTCCTTCACCCAGAAATTTCCCAATCCGGTGTTGTTTCTCGACGCGTATCTTCGCGGTGAAACCCTGTTGGAGGCGTATTGGAAGAGCGTGCTGATGCCCGGCCAGGGCGTTTTTATCGGCGAGCCCCTGGCCCGGCCTTACGCGGCTTACCGCAGTGTCCGGGATAAAGGTCGCTGGTGGGTGACTTCTCCGGCGCTGACCGCCGGCGCGTATAATATCTGGGCCGCGAACTCCGCCGCGGGGCCGTTCCAACGGGTTGCCGCCGGTGTCGAGGTGTCCCGCTACGCGCCGCGCCTGCGGCTGCCGGAGCCGGTGAAAAGCTTCTATCGGTTGGAGCCGCTGGCCAATTTTGGTGAAGCGTTTGCTCCGGTTTCCCTCCCCATCGTCAAAGGCAAAGAGCGCTTATGAATGCTGGTGCAGACAACCCATTACTGTGCGACGCGGACCAGCCGGATTTTCCGGCGCTGCAACCGCAGCAGGTGACCCCCGCTTTCGATCAATTGCTGGGGGCGAACCGGACCGCCATCGAAGGTCTGCTGGACAATCTCGCCCGGCCCTCCTGGCAAACGCTGGCTCTGCCGCTGGAGGAGCTGGATGACCGGCTGGAAAAAGCCTGGTCGCCGGTCAGCCATCTGAACGGCGTCATGAATACGCCGGAGTGGCGTCAGGCGTACGAATCCGTGCTGCCCAAGCTGACCGAATACGCCACCCAGCTCGGCCAGAACCACCGTCTTTACGAAGCCTACCGCGCCTTGGCGGAAAGCGCTGATTATGCGGAGCTGGACGCGGCCCGGCGCAAGGTCGTCGACAACGCGCTGCGCGATTTCCGGCTTTCGGGCGTCGCGCTCGAAGGCGCGGCGAAGGAGCGCTTCGGCGAGGTCAAGCAGCGTCTTGCCGACCTGGGCACGCGCTTCGCCAACCATGTGCTGGACGCGACGCAGGGTTGGCACAAGGCCGTTGCGAATCCCGCGGATTTGCGCGGCGTGCCGGAAACCGCGTTGCAAACCTATCGCCAGGCGGCGCAGGCGCGCGGTGTGGAGGGTTACGTCATCACGCTGGATGCGCCCGCCTACCAGCCAGTGCTGCAGTACGCCGACGATCGTGACCTGCGCCGCGAGCTTTACACCGCGTACAACACGCGCGCGTCCGATCAGGGTCCGCAGGCCGGATTGTGGGACAACTCCCCGCTCATCGACGAAATCCTGGCTTTGCGCCATGAGCTCGCGCAATTGCTCGGTTTCGGAAACTTCGCGGAATTGTCGCTTGCCACCAAAATGGCGGAGAACACCGATCAGGTCGTCGGGTTCCTTGAGGATCTGGCCCGCCGCACCCGGCCGATGGCGCAGCGCGAATACGACGAGTTGCGCGAGTTCGCGGACAAGGCATTGGGAATCTCCGATCTGCAGGCCTGGGATGTGTCCTACGCCAGCGAAAAACTGCGTCAGGCGCGCTACGCCTTGTCCCAGGAAGCGTTGCGCCCGTATTTTCCCGCGCCCAAGGTGATCGACGGATTGTTCGCCGTTGTCGACCGGTTGTTCGGCGTGCAGTTTGTCGCCGAGCCCGGCGTGCCGACCTGGCATCCGGATGTGCAGGTGTTCAGGGTCAGCCGCGACGGCGAGGCCATCGCGCGTTGTTACGTCGACCTCTACGCACGTTCGGGCAAGCGCGGCGGCGCCTGGATGGATAACGGCCGCTCGCGCCGCAAAAAACAAAGTGGCGAACTGCAATTGCCGGTGGCTTTCCTGACCTGCAATTTCACGCCGCCGGCCGCCGGTCGTCCTTCCCTGCTGACGCATGCCGAAGTGACCACGCTGTTCCATGAGTTCGGACATGGATTGCACCACATGCTGACGCGCATCGAAACCGCGCCGGTGGCGGGCATCAATGGCGTCGCCTGGGATGCGGTGGAGCTTCCCAGTCAGTTTCTGGAAAACTGGTGCTGGGAGCCGGCGGCTATTCCACTGATCTCCGGCCACTATCAAACCGGCGCGGCGTTGCCTGCCGAGCTGCTCGAAAAAATGCTCGCGGCGAAAAATTTCCAGGCCGGCCTGTTCATGCTGCGCCAGCTGGAATTCGCGCTGTTCGATTTCAAGCTGCACCGCGATTACGATCCGCTCCAGCCTCGCCCGGTGCAGTCGGTGCTCGACGAGGTGCGCGGGCAGGTGGCGTTGTATCCCGTGCCGTCCTTCAATCGTTTTCAACACGGCTTCAGCCATATTTTCGCCGGTGGTTACGCCGCCGGTTACTACAGCTATAAATGGGCGGAAGTCTTGTCGGCGGATGCCTTCTCCCGCTTCGAGGAGGAAGGCGTATTCAACCGCGACACCGGCGAGAGTTTTCTCCGTGAAATTCTCGAACAGGGTGGAGCTCGCGAACCGATGGAGCTGTTCATGGCCTTTCGTGGCCGCAAGCCGAATGTGGATGCATTGCTGCGGCATAGTGGAGTGGGGGAGGAGGTAGCCTGATGCAGCGCCGTTTTATCGCCGGCGCGGTCTGTCCGCGTTGTGCCCAGATGGACAAGATCGTCATGTATGACAACGAAGCGCATCAACGCGTGCGCGAGTGCGTGAGTTGCGGTTATCGCGACGCGTTGGACGACGCCGGCCAGCCGACGGAAGAGCTGACGACGCGCGTCAACCAGCCGCGGCCCGGCGAGCGCCCGCTGGCGCACGAGGATGAAGTCGCCGTCGTGCGCGTCCTCGATCCCCAGCCCGGACTGAAGCGCCGGGACCACTGATTCGATGTGATCAGAAACTGAGCGATAGCGGCTGGGTGAGTCGGGGCCAATGCCGCTCCTCGCTCGCCCATACTTTCTCTTCATTGGCGGCCTGAGCCGGCGGCTGGATGCCGAAAGAAGGCGTCAGGCGATGCATCAGCTGGTCTATGGAAAAATGAACGGCCTCGTCCAGCGCGTTGGCGAAAGGCTCGCCGATCAGGTGATGCCCGATCAGGTTGGCGGCGGTGGTATCCATATCCTGCGGCAGCAACGGCGCGCCGGTCACGATCCGATAACGATCGTTGAGCTCTTCCAGCAAGCGGTGCAGCAGGTAGGCTTCATTCATCAATTCATCGAGGCCGACGGGATGATCGGCCTCCGAGGGTTTGAGAAAGTTGTCTTGCGCGAGCTGCAACAGCTGCTGCGTGCATGGCTCGATCCTCGCATCGCGCACGATGGCGGCGGCCGCTTCCAGAAAATCCGGCGCGCTTTCGATATAAGCCGATACGAATTCCAGCAGCGCCGCGACGGGTTGCAGTTGCGGCAATTGAATCGCGGTGTGCAGTGTCGGTAACTGTTGCGTCAACAGGCGTCGTAATTGACCCGTGGCGGATTCGTGATGTTTCGCCTGTGCGATCGTGGCGCGAATCTCTGAAATATCCAAAAGCCCAACTCCAAACCGGGCAGTCCATGCTTGTGTGAATGAACGATACGTCCTGGAAGATCCGTGGCGATGGTGATTGCGTTGCGGATTTTCTGTCGTTTGTGGTTGTGCCGAGGCATCAATGATCGGCGGTAAGGCTAGTACAAAAATTCGGGAGTGCTAGAAACGGTTTGTGAAGCCCGCGTATGGCTACCACATTTTGTGGCTTGCTCTGTTCCGCGGTGTCATATGTTGAGATTGCTGTGTGTTTCATACCGGACATGATTTCGATGAGACCGTTGAGGCCCACAAAATGTACGGCGATCCAGTGGCATCGCTTTTTGAATCGAGGTTATACTTGCGACGTTTTGCCGCACCCAAATGTCGCGGTCGGCAATGCGTCAGTAGCAAGATGTCGGTTCTCAGACCGATTAGCAGCCAATAAATTCAATATCTGCATCAGCTATTGTTGCTCTGCGTGGATTGGACAGCCCGCGTTTCGAGACTGTTTAATTTTTTGAATTCATTGGCCGTGGTGTATCTGCCACCGGCGCTGCCTGCGTGCGACTTGGATAAGATCAACAACTCAACCTTGGAGACACGGGGATGTACCTTAGAGCGAAGCGGCTATACCAGCTGGCGCTTGGTCCTGTGCTGTTGTTACTCAGCCTGGTCACCACCGGAGCTTGGGCCGCCGATGCCCCAGCGTGGCGTCATTCAATGCAGACTAACCTGACGCCCGGCGCGACTGAAGTTGGCGCAAGAATCTACGACCTGCACATGACGGTTTTCTGGATTTGCGTAGTCATTGCCGTCGTGGTGTTTGGTGTGATGTTCTACACCGTTTATACCCATCGCAAATCGCGTGGCGCGGTGGCAGCGCATTTCCACGAGAGCACCAAGCTGGAAATCGCATGGACTGTCGTCCCCTTCGTGATTCTGATCGTGATGGCCGTACCCGCCACCAGCACCTTGATCAAAGTCTACGACACCAAGGATGCCGATCTCGATGTGATGATTACGGGTTATCAGTGGAAGTGGAAATACGAGTACATCGATCCCAAGGGCAACAACGTCAGTTTCTTCAGTTCGTTACGTACTCCGCAGTCAGAAATCTATAACGAAGAGCCAAAAGGCCAGGATTACCTCCTCGAAGTCGACGAGCCTCTCTATCTCCCCGTCAATAAAAAAGTCCGTTTCCTGGTTACCGGCAATGACGTTATCCACTCCTGGTGGGTACCTGAGTTGGCGGTGAAGCGCGACGCGATTCCCGGCTTCATCAACGAAGCGGCGGCCAAACCGATCAAGACCGGCATTTTCCGGGGCCAGTGCGCTGAGTTGTGCGGTCGCGATCACGGCTTCATGCCGATCGTGGTCAACGTTGTTTCGGAAAACGAATACAACGAGTGGCTGGGCAAGAAAAAAGCCGAGGCCGCCGAACTGAAGGCCATGATGGACAAGCAGTTCACCCTGACCGAGTTGGTTGAGCGCGGCAAGGACGTTTACAACCGTTCCTGCGTGGCTTGTCACGGCGCGAACGGCGAAGGCGGCGTGGGCAAGCCCATCGCCAAGAGCCCGATTGCCACCGGCGATATCAGGCAGCACCTGGAAACCGTGGTGCACGGCAAGGCCGGCACCGCGATGCAAGCCTTCGGCGGACAACTCAATGAAGTTGATCTCGCGGCGGTCGTCACCTATGAGCGTAACGCCTTTGGTAACAACATGGGCGATATGGCGCAGCCGGTTGACGTCTACAAACTCAAGAAAGGTCAGTAGGGGGATTCGCCATGGGTGAGCATCATCACGGACCTGCGCAAGGTTTGACCCGGTGGATTTTTACCACCAACCATAAAGACATCGGCACGCTGTACCTGTGGTTCAGCTTTGCGATGTTCATTCTGGGCGGTTCGTTCGCGATGATTATTCGCGCCGAACTGTTCCAGCCCGGCATGCAGCTCGTGCGTCCGGAGTTCTTCAACCAGATGACCACCATGCACGGCCTCGTGATGGTGTTCGGCGCCATCATGCCGGCGTTCGTCGGCCTGGCGAACTGGATGGTCCCGTTGATGATCGGCGCGCCGGACATGGCGTTGCCGCGCATGAACAACCTGAGCTTCTGGATCCTGCCGTTCGCTTTCGCGATGCTGGCGTCCACGTTGTTCATGGATGGTGGCGCGCCCAACTTCGGTTGGACGTTCTATGCGCCGTTGTCGACCACCTATGCGCCGAAGAGCGTGACGTTCTTCATCTTCGCCATCCATATCATGGGTGCGTCGTCGATCATGGGTTCGATCAACATCGTCGCCACCATCATCAACCTGCGCGCCCCCGGCATGACCTACATGAAAATGCCGCTGTTCGTATGGACCTGGTTCATCACCGCGTTCCTGCTGATTGCCGTTATGCCGGTACTGGCGGGCGCGGTGACCATGATGCTGATGGACATTCACTTCGGCACCAGCTTCTTCTCGGCGGCCGGTGGCGGCGACCCCGTTTTGTTCCAGCACGTGTTCTGGTTCTTCGGCCATCCCGAGGTGTACATCATCATTCTGCCGGGCTTCGGTGTCGTCTCGCAGATCATCCCGACCTTCGCGCGCAAGCCGCTGTTCGGTTATGACTCGATGGTGTACGCGACCGCATCGATCGCTTTCCTGTCGTTCATCGTGTGGGCTCACCACATGTACACGGTGGGCATGCCGATTGCCGGCGAACTCTTCTTCATGTACGCCACGCTGTTGATCGCGGTGCCGACGGGTGTGAAAGTGTTCAACTGGATCACCACCATGTTCCGCGGTTCGATGACCTTCGAAACTCCGATGCTGTTCTCGATTGCGTTCGTGTTCCTGTTTACCGTGGGCGGTTTGTCCGGCGTGATGCTGGCGATGGCTCCGGTGGATTTCCAATATCAGGACACGTACTTCGTGGTTGCCCACTTCCACTACACCATGGTGGCCGGTGCAATCTTCAGTATGTCCGCCGCTGTGTACTACTGGCTGCCGAAATGGACGGGCCGCATGTACAGCGAAGTGATGGGCAAAACGCACTTCTGGGTTTCCTTCGTCGGCTTCAACCTGACCTTCTTCCCACAGCATTTCGTGGGACTGGCCGGCATGCCGCGTCGTATCCCCGACTACGCTCTGCAGTTCGCCGACTTCAACATGATGTCGTCGATCGGCGCGTTCATTTACGGTTCGAGCCAGATCCTGTTCCTGTTCAACGTGATTCGCACGGTGACCTCGGGCAGAAAGATCAGCGATCCGAAAGTGTGGGAAGGCGCTCAAGGCCTGGAGTGGACGGTGCCGACACCGGCGCCCTATCACACGTTCAGCACGCCGCCTGAAGTGAAGTAACACAGTGCAATAGTTGTTGTTCGGACCGGAGGTGGAACATGGCCGATAAAGCAATCGCCAAGACCGTTGGGAAATTGCTTGTGCTGGTGGTCGCCATGTTCGCCTTCGTGTTCGTGGTGATGGTGCCGCTGTACAACACGCTGTGCGAAGCGCTTGGCTTGAACGGCAAGTACAACGGCAAGCAATACGAGGTGGTAAAGGCCAAGGTCGACCAGAGCCGTGTCATCAACGTGCACTTTGTCGCAACCAACGCCGAAGGCATGCCGTGGGAGTTTGGGCCGGTCACGACCAGCATCAAAGTTCATCCGGGCGCCGTGAACAACATTGAGTATTTTGCGAAAAACGTCACCGCCAACGATATGGTGGCGCAGGCGGTGCCGAGTTTCGTGCCCTCCCGCGCCGCGCAATATTTCCATAAGACGGAGTGTTTCTGTTTCCGACGTCAACCGCTGAAGGCTGGAGCAGAAACCAAATTGCCCATGCAATTCATCGTCGATCAGGATTTGCCGGCGGATATCACTACGATCACTTTGTCATACGCGCTTTTTGACGTGACGGCGATGGATAAGGCGGATAAAGCCGTCACTCAACGTTGATGACATAAGATTTTTCTCAAGCAGAGAAACTCGACCAGAGAATAGCGGAGAAACAAAAATGGCAGGTCAGAGTACTTCGGGGCACGAGCATTACCATGTGCCGGAACAGAGTAAATTGGCGATTTGCGCCGCGTTCGGATTGTTCCTGAGCGTTTTCGGCGCCGCCCATTTCATCAACGATTTGCACAATCCGGCGGCGGAAGGTTCTCATTCCAGCTTCATTCTGTTTGCCGGCCTGGCATTTTTCATTGCCACGCTGTTCGCCTGGTTCCGTACCACGATCAAGGAAAACCGCGCGGGCATGAACAGTGCCCAGCTCAAGCATTCCTATGTCATCGGCATGCAGTGGTTCATCTTTTCGGAAGTGATGTTTTTCTTCGCTTTCTTCGGCGCGTTGTTCTATGTGCGCAATCTGGCGGGCCCGTGGCTCGGCAGCCTCGGCGATAAAAACATGAACTCCATGCTGTGGGGCAATTTCCAATACCATTGGCCGATGCTGGAAACGCCGCAACAGGCTATCGGCGGCGTCGCCAATCAGGCCATGGCCAACAACGGTGTGTTCAAAGGGGCGCATGAAAGCCTGTCGTTCCCCGGCTGGAATAAAATCCTGCACTGGCTGCCGCTGTGGAACACCATCGTTCTGCTCTCCTCCAGCTTCACCGTGCATCTGGCTCACATGGGGCTGAAGGAAAACAACCGCGCCAAACTGAAATTGTGGCTGTTTGTTACCGTGGCGCTGGGTCTGACGTTCGTATTCCTGCAATACAACGAATACCACGAAGCCTACAACGAGCTGGGGCTGACGCTGAGATCCGGTATCTACGGCACGACTTTCTTCATGCTCACCGGCTTCCATGGTTTCCACGTGATCATGGGGGCGACAATTCTGCTGGTGCAGTTCCTGCGCATCATGATTGCCGACCATTTCACGCCCAATGACCAATTCGGCTTCGAGGCTGCCTCGTGGTACTGGCACTTCGTCGACGTGGTCTGGGTCGGCCTGTTCCTGTTCGTTTACATTATGTAAGTTACTGTTGCGCCGCGGGCGCCTGGGAGGCTTGATCCCACGGCGCCTGCGAAGCCAGACGTCCCGTATAGACACCGTAAATCAGAAAACCCATCAACAACACGGCCAGGATTAAACGCACCGTCAATGAGTTCCAGGTGCGCCGCGTTGTCCCTTGATCCTTGATCAGGAACACATAGCCGCTGAACAAGCTCACTACCAGAGCGATGAACAGCAGGACAATGATGACCTTGATCCACATGATGCAGCCCTCCAGAAAGCACGGATTCCCTAGCGAAGGGGCGCAGTATACACAAATGTAATTTTTGCCATGGCCCGAGTCGCGTTGATCTGGAAAATTCACTGGCCCACCACGGTGTTTGCCCTGGCGCTCCTGCCTTGCCTGATGGGCTTGGGGGTGTGGCAGCTGCATCGGGCCGAACAGAAGCGTATTGTCCTGGCGGAGTTTGAGCAGCGCCGGAATGCGGAGCCTTCCGCCCTGGAGCAAGCGGGCGTGGAGCCGCCCATCTATACGCGGGTCTCGGTGCGCGGCCATTACGACAACCGGCACAGTTTCCTGCTCGATAACCGCATGTCCCACAGCCGCTTTGGCTACGAAATCATCACGCCCTTTGTGCCTGACGCTGAACCAACACGAGCCGTGCTGGTCAATCGCGGTTGGGTTGAGGGCGACCCCTCGCGAGTCCAGCGGCCCCGGATCGATGCGGTCGATGGAACCGTGGCGCTGACCGGTTATGTCTATCGCGACAGCAGTAGCTTCAGTTTTGTCGATAACGGCCACGAAACAGCCTGGCCAAAGCTCGTGCAGAGCCCGAAGGCCGAGGATCTGCAAAAACAGCTGGGGGCGCCGGCGCGTTCTTTTATTCTTCGTCTCGATGAGCGCATGCCGGGGGCTTATCACATTGAATGGCAGGTCGTCAGCGTTGGGTTCGGTCCCGAGCGCCACATGGCGTACGCGGTTACGTGGTTTACCATGGCCGCGACGGTAATGCTGGCCTGGCTGCTGTTGAGCAGCAACTTATGGCAAATCGTTAGAGGAAATCCGCGATAATGTCCGATACGCAAATCCTCCCAGAGAAGTCGGGCTGGGCCAACCGGCGCGTTCCGCTTATCATTCTCGGCTCGCTGGTGCTGGTGATCGTTCTTTCCACCCTGCTGTTTCGCGCGGCTGTGCTCGGCCATGTCAACCTGCCGGCTTTGCTCGGCACGAAAAATCGCGGTGTACTGATTACCCCGCCGCAGCGCTTGAGCGAATTGCCGATCACGTTTGCCAACGGCAATGCCTTCGAGTTCGGCAAGCTGCCCCGGCAGTGGACGATCCTTATTCCCGTGGGGCAAAGCTGCGATGAAGCCTGCGCGCAGACCTTGTACCTCACTCGCCAGATTCATATCGCCCAGGGGAAGAACACGAATCGTATCCGTCGTTATGTACTGACCACCGCTTTGCCGCTGGATGCCGCGTTCGAGCAGTTGCTGCAAAAAGAGCATGCAAAAACGCAGGTTTTAAAGGCTGACCCGGCGGCATTTGATGAGTTTTTCGCCAAGACCGGCATGCCCCAGCCGCTGCGGGAAAAGGCTTATTTCATCGTCGATCCCGAAGGCTGGGTGATGATGTATTACACGCCAAAGCACGATTTCAAGGCGGTTATGGCGGATTTGAAATTTTTGCTCGGCAATTCGCACGAGCAAGAGGGTGGAAATTAATGCGGTTGTTCAACGATGCGCAGTTTCGCAAGCCGGGTTTTCGGCTCGCGTTGTTTGCCAGCGTGATAGCGCTGATTGTGGTCGGTCTGGGAGCGTTCACGCGTTTGTCGCATGCGGGGCTGGGTTGTCCTGACTGGCCGGGTTGCTACGGGCACGTCTGGGCGCCGCAGGCTGATCACGAAATCGCCAAGGCCAATGAGTTGTATCCGGATATGCCGGTGCGGCTGGATAAAACCTGGCCAGAGATGGTGCATCGTTATTTTGCCGGCAGCCTGGTGATTTTGACGCTGCTCATTCTCGGCCTTGCCATCAAGCACCGGCACAAGCCCGCGCAACCGCTGAAGCTGCCGGTGTTCATTCTGGGCTTCATTATCTTGCAGGCGTTGTTCGGCATGTGGACCGTCACCCTGAAGCTGTGGCCTCAGATCGTAACCCTGCACCTGCTCGGCGGCTTTACCATGCTGAGCCTGCTGTGGCTTTTGACCTTGCGCCTCGACAGCGGACGCTGGCGTTTGGCCGACCGCGATCTCGGCCGGGTTGCCGCGCTGCGTCCCTGGGTCGTGGTGGGATTACTGATCGCTATTGCGCAGATTTCCCTGGGCGGCTGGACCACGTCCAATTATGCGGCGGTGGCCTGTCCGGATTTTCCCACCTGCCAGACCCACTGGCTGCCGGACATGGATTTTGGTTCCGGCTTCAACATATTCCAGCACATCGGCCCGAACTATCTGGGCGGCACGATGGATAACGCCGCGCGCATCGCGATTCATTTCAGCCATCGCATCGGTGCGTTTGCGACAACGCTTTATCTCGCCTTCCTGGCCTGGAAGCTGTACGTACAAGTCGCAATTCCCGAGACCCGCGGAATGGCGTTCGTGGTCATTGGCGTGCTTGTTGTGCAGGTCGGGCTGGGTATCAGCAACATCGTGTTTCATTTCCCTCTGGCCGTGGCCGTCGCGCACAACCTGGGTGGTGCGTTATTATTGCTCACCCTCGTGACACTCAGTCATCGCGTGTTTACCGCGCAGCCGCATTAGGAGGCCCCCCATGTCCAAGTCCACGATCGCGGCGGACACTCAGCACGCCACATGGCGCGACTACTACGAGATGTGCAAGCCCAACGTCGTTCTGTTGATGCTGCTCACCTCCGTTATCGGCATGTGCATGGCGACGCCGGGCTGGGTGCCCTGGCAGGTGCTGTTGTTCGGCAATCTCGGCATTGCGCTGTGCGCGGGCTCCGCCGCCGCGGTGAATCATCTGGTTGACCGGCGCATCGATTTCATCATGGCGCGCACGCACAACCGGCCTGTCGCACAAGGACGCATCGATACCACTCACGCCATCATCTTCGCGTTGGTGATGGGCGTTGTCGGCATGGCGATCCTGATTACGCAAATCAATCAGCTGACCGCCTGGCTGACGCTCGCGTCGTTGCTGGGATATGCGGTGGTGTACACGTTGTGGCTCAAGCGCGCCACCCCGCAAAACATCGTGATCGGCGGGCTTGCCGGAGCCGCTCCGCCGCTGCTCGGATGGACCGCGGTGACCAACGACGTGCACGGCCACGGCCTGCTGCTGGTCTTGATCATCTTCGCCTGGACGCCGCCGCATTTCTGGGCGCTGGCGATTCATCGCCGCGACGACTACGCGAAAGTGGATATCCCCATGCTGCCGGTGACCCACGGCATCCGCTATACCAAGGTGCATACGCTGCTGTATACGCTGATCCTGTTCGCGGTGACGCTGATGCCCTTCGCCACCGGCATGAGCGGCATGTTGTATCTGATCGGCGCCGTTGTGTTGGGGCTGGGTTTTATTTACTGGGCGGTGGTCATGATGATCGGCAAAAACCCGGATGCGCCGATGCAAACCTTCCGTTATTCGATCATTTATCTGATGGCGCTGTTCATCATCATGCTGGCTGATCATTATCTGCTGCCGGTGCGTCAGGTCTTCGAGGTGCAGTTCTGATGGTCGATAGCGGCGCCACGGCTGAAAAACAAGGAATCTGGCGCACGGTTGTCCTGCTGCTGGTTTTCATCGTCGCCATCGTTTCCGGTTTCGTTTATGTCATGGTGAAACCGCGCGTGATGAGCGACGCCGCCTTGCGGGCCAACAACGCATTTTTGTTTGAGCGGGTGCGGGAGATCGGTGAGTTTTCCCTGCTGGATGACAACAGCCAGGAGTTCACGCCGGCGCAGTTGAAAGGGAAGTGGTCGCTGCTGTTTTTCGGATTTACGTTTTGCCCCGATGTCTGCCCTGCCACGATGGCGCAGCTCGGCCAGTTTTACGGCAAAATCAAACCCGAATACGCAAAAGATACCCAGATCATCATGGTCAGCGTCGATCCGGCCCGCGATACGCCGGAAAAATTGCATGACTACGTGCGGTATTTCAATCCGCAATTTCGCGGCGTTACCGGCGAATTTTTACCGTTGCACCAATTTGCAACCAGCCTGAACGTGCCCTTCGTCAAAACGCCGGGCAGCGGCGAGAATTACCAGGTCGAACACAGCGGGAATATCATCATCATGAACCCGCAAGGTCATTACATCGGCTTTTTCAAAGCGCCCCATGAGCTGGATAAGCTGGTGCGCAACTATGAGGCGATTCGTTTGAGCCGAGGATAATTCTAAAAAACGCAAGGGAGCGAAATCATGAGCTGGCGCAATACTGACAATAATTACGGCCGGATCAGCAGAGTTTTTCATTGGGTATTGTTCGCGCTGATCGCGATGATGGTTATCGGAGCGCTGAGCACCGAAGACATGCCTAAAGGTCCGGAAAAGGCCGAGCTCATCCAGATCCATAAGTCGCTGGGGGCAACCATTTTGTTATTGGTTGTTTTGCGGCTGTTTTGGCGTTTGATCAATCCCGTGCCCAATCAGCCCGATGCTTCGCCGCCATGGCAGCGCGTGCTGGCGACGGCCAACCACTATGCGCTGTACCTGTTGATGTTGCTGCAACCGGTTTCAGGCATTGCCATGGTTCAGGCGGAAGGGCATTCGGTGTCGCCGTTCGGGTTGTTCACGCTGCCGGCGTGGGTTGCCCCGGATGAAACCAGGGCCGATTTTTATGGGAGCGTGCACGGCCTTGTCTGGATTGCATTGGTCACGCTGGTGGCTGTGCACGCTCTGGCCGCGGCCTACCACCACTGGATAAAGCGCGACCGCGTACTCAGGCGAATGCTGGCGGGTTGAATATCCGTTCCACCTGAAAGCTGCGCTCTCGTCCCGTCAGCGGGCAGCGGAAATTCAAGGCGACGGCGCGCAAGGCCAGGGCTTCGCCCGATCTGCGCGCGCCATAGCGATAATCGCCGACGACCGGATGGCCGATGCCGGCCAGATGGCGGCGAATCTGATGTTTGCGCCCCGTAATCAGCGTCACATCGAGAATGCTGCGATTCGAGTGCTGCTCAAAATGGCGCATGCGGAATTCGGTTGCGGATTCTTTCCCGTCGATGGGCGAATCCACGCGAAAGGCCGGCCCGCGCGCATTCAGATCGCCCTCGGCCATGACTTCATACTGTTTTTCGATTTGCTGTTGTTGCCATAGCTGGGTAAATGCATCGGCGGCGCGGCGTTGATGCGCGATCAGCATCAGACCCTCGGCCTCGCGATCCAGCCTGTGCACCAGAAAACAAGAGCGTCCCGGAAAAGCCAGTTCGCACCACCGCAGCAGGGAGCAATGGTCGCCGTAACGCGTTCCCTGCGCGAGCATGCCGGCCGGCTTGTACCAGATGCTGTAATCGCGCTGGTCCGCGACCAGATTCGCCTGCGGCGCTTCGCGGGCCAGCAGATCCGCATCGTAGTACAACGACAAGCGATCGCCGCGCCGGAGATTTTTGGTGGCCCGGCGCAGGCGTTGTTCGGGGCCGCGATTATTTTGCTTCAGCCAAACCGCCCCTTTGTTCATCGCATCCTTGATGCGTTGCTTGGGCAGGCCGCTGCCCGTGGCAAGCACATCGATGGCGCGTTCGTCATCGCGTTCGAGGGTGACGTGAAAATCCTGTGCGCTCATGCGGGAACCACCTTGCGGGCCGCCGACGAGGCAGCGAATGCCAGGGCTGCGCAGAGCACTACGGATGCGCCGGTTGGCGTATCCAGCCATAAAGACAGACCGATACCGCAGACCACCGCGACCGCGCCGCTGAGCGCGGCCAGCAGCGCCATGCGCTCGGGAGTGATCGACCAGGGGCGTGCGGCGTTGGCGGGAATGATCAACAGCGCGGTCACCAGTAATACGCCCACCACCTTCATTGCGGCGGCGACCAGCAGCGCCAGCATCAACAATTGCAACAGGCGCAGGCGCAATACGGGCAGGCCTTCGACGGCGGCCAGTTCGGGGTGCACGGTGACCGCGAGCAACGGATCCCAGAAGCGCGCGAGCAAGCCGGCAATGGCAACGCCGACCATGCCGATCAGAATCAGATCGCCGGAGCCGACCGCGAGCAGATCGCCGAAAAGGTAGCTGTTGAGATCCACGCGCAGGCGCGTGAGGCTGATCGCAACCAGCCCGAGCGCGAGACTGCTATGGGAAATGATGCCGAGCAGGCTGTCCGCGCTCAGGTGCGGGCGGCTTTGCATCAGTGCCAGGATGCCGCCCACCAGCAGCGATACCGCCAGCACGGTCCACCAGGGATTCACCATCAGCATAAGGCCGAGAGCGGTGCCGAGCAGCGCCGAATGGGCCAGGGTATCGCCGAAATAGGCGAGGCGTT
>Ga0153956_1000390_pt1 | contig 51623 bp, 45 predicted proteins | sample TSFL040MetaG_FD_104704 | JGI IMG/M metagenome (GOLD analysis project Ga0153956, IMG submission 104704) | Attine ant fungus gardens microbial communities from Florida, USA - TSFL040 MetaG | ecosystem: Host-associated > Fungi > Mycelium > Unclassified | place: USA: Florida, Wekiwa Springs... | reverse complement strand
TACTCGGTGGCCTATTGGTATCAGACCGAACCGCATGCAGACTTCCCGAAACTACCCGCAGTCGAAACCCGTCTGCCCACCATCATGCCGACAGGAGGCCCTGGCAATGGATCACAGCAGAACCTCGCACCACCCATCATTCCACTAACACCTCAACCAGCAACAACACCTGCGCCTGCACGGATCAATTCCCACTAACCGCATCCGCAGCGTTCACCGTTGCGGGTGCAGACAGAGCACCATCCAGCGCAAAGTTTTCCAGCGCAATCGCAACCGACCACTGATCGTGCAGAGCTCGTACATATCCCATCTGCAGCTGATACAGCATCGCCTGCGCCTCCAGAACCTTCGCATACGTCTGCCCCATCTGCTGATACTTCGTAACCTCCAGCTCATACGCACGACGAGCACGCGGTAACATCTGCGTAAGATATCTGTCTGCGGCGAACCGAGCTTGTTCGTATTGCTGCGCCAGTGGTTCTGCACGTTCACGCGTCTGCAACTGCGTTCGAATAACAGCCGCATGTGCCGCAGACAACTCCGCCTTCGCCGCACCAACATTTCCCTGGTTACGATTCCACAACGGCAACTGCACACCAACCTGCGCAAACCCCATCCATCCGGCTGCACGATTCGTTCCATCGACTCGCTCACCGGAATACCATTCACCCGCAGTGACCTGTAGATTCGGCACCGGCTCGCGACGCGACAACTTCAGCTTTGCGTCCGCAACAACGACTGCTGCCTGTGCTTGCTGCACTGCGGGACTCTTCTCCACATCACGTTGCACCACCTCTTTCACATCTATCTGCGGAGGCTCCACAAGCTTTCCATCCAATGGACACGCGCTGATTTCCACTCTTCCAGCAGTCGCCGCAAGTTGCGTAAACGCTGCCAGAAACGTGCGCTGTGATTGCACAAAATCCATCTTCGCCTGCTCCGCCGCTAGCTCTGCTTTCATCACATCCGCCGCGTCCGCCTGCCCCACACGCATCAACTCATGCGCATTTGCTTCCGCATCGTTTGCCATGCCAAGCACACGCTGCGAAAGCGTTACTTGCGCCTGTCCTGCAAGTGCATCGAAGAAACGCTGCGCCACATCGTTGTGGATACGTGCGCGTTGTATCTCCACTGCATATTCATTTGCATGTCCTTCCGCACGCTTCACATCACGACGCAACGCCAGCTTTCTTCCTAGAACAATCTCCTGCGATAGAAACCCTCCCTGCTCACCGCCGTGATAATTCCCTCCGCGAATATGCTCGCCTGAGTATCCGACAATAGGGTTCGGAGGCAGTGCCAACTGTCGCGCCTGCTGTTCCGAACGCGCCACCGCAGCGCGTGCTTCGATCAACGAAGGATGATGCTCTTCGGCCAAATCAAGCCAATCCGCAAGCGACATCGTCTTCCGCTGCATCACATCCCGCAACAACTCCGGCGCCGGAAGATGGCTTCCCGTGCGCATCTCCAGCGCCTCCAACTCCTGCACTTCGTTCATCGGATACGTCAACGATTGCACATCAGCATTTGTAGGCTTCTGCTGCATGGAGGACATATCCTGCGAATCCTTCTGAGTCTCCATAGACACATGATCATGCTGCATGCCCGGCATGTCCGCAGCAGGATCCGTATGTTGCATTGCAGAATGGTCATGCTGCATCGGCATCGATTGAGCAACTGCACTTGCAGACAATACACATGCGAGAAAGAGTGAGCGAACCATCAGCGCACCTCCTTGCCAGCAACAATCTGTTTTGCGTTGTCGCTATAGATCGAGGCATACGGATCATTTTTTCTGTTCGCCGAGCGCATCGCCATCACCACACGCTCATACTGCTTCGCAGGCAGCACACGCACAAACGTCATCATGCCCTGCATATAACGGCTCCAGTTTGCAGGCAGACCAAGATTTTCCGGCCGCTGCACCAGCGCATCCATCTGCATCATCGGCCCTTCCATCAACGCATCCTGCGGATAGTTGGGCACATTCTGCGCATTCGGCGCAGACTCTTTCTCCTGTGCAAGCATTGCGTTATCGCTCGTATCAAACGCATCCTGCTGCTTGCGTTGTTGCGAACTCATACGTGGTGTTCCGTTCCTCTGCTGCATCAGCATGCCCATCATGCTTGCGTCCATGTTCGTGTCGGCAAGTGCTTCATTGCCTCCACGCATCTCGTCATTCGCAGAAGACATCTGCATAGGACGCGTCATCGGCCCTACCTGCGAGATCATCTGGTTCATCATGTGGTGCGGCAGATGGCAATGCAGCATCCAATTGCCGGGATTATCCGCGACAAACTCCACATCGCGCGCCTGCCCCACACCCACAAGCACAGTGTTTCCTGGCCACCACGCACTCTCAGGAATGCGTCCGCCCTCGGTGCCCGTGGTGTAAAAGGTGTGTCCATGAATATGCATGGGATGGTGATCCATGCCCATATTTACAAAGCGAATGCGCACACGCTCACCCTGCTTCACAATCAACGGAGTGGTTGCAGGACTGGCCTTTCCATTCAGCAGCAGCCAGTTGTATTCCATCTTCATCGTGTCCGGAATCGTCTGGTTTGCCAGCACAGCAAACTCCTGCAAGTGGATAAGAAAATCCTTCTCGCAGTGCGGACGATACGGCACACGCGGATGCATCACCACTGCACCCAGCATGCCTGCCATCTCCTGCATCGCCATGTGCGAGTGATAAAAAAATGTGCCTTCTTGTCGGATATTGAAGCTGTAGATAAAACTTTCGCCCGGCAACACAGGCGGCTGGCTAATGCCCGGCATACCATCATTCGCAATGGTGTCTTCAAAGCCGTGCCAGTGAATCGACGTTGGCTCAGGCAGCTCATTTTTGTAGACCACACGGATCCGATCGCCCTGCGTTACCTGGATGGTTGGCCCGGGAACACTGCCGTTAAAGCCCCACACATCCACCCACTTCTGCGGTGCCACCTGCTGGCGAAAGACGCTTGCTGTCAGGCGAAAGACCTTCACATCGCCATCCATCTCGAAGGGCAGATCGCCAACTTCCGTAGTCACGACAGGCACCGTTGCCACAGCAGGCACACCCGCATCCACCTTGGACAACGAACCACTCGCCGTGCCCAGATAACCACCCTTTGCGTATACCTGTGTGCCCGTGTCATGTGAAACGGATGGTGTATTCTCTGCTGCACTTTCACGTCCAGCGGCAAGCAGCGCCGCCGACCATGCAGCCGTACGCTGCAAAAAAGATCTGCGTGTCGACATCTTCAAGCTCCATGCAAAAGACCACGTATAAACACGGCGCATGCACTGCACCGCGAAACGACATCGTTGCAACGCCGCGCACATTCGCACACGCAGCAGAGAACGCTGTTCTATACGCGCGACTTTATAAGCGCAATAAGGAGCTTTGTTGAAGAGGAGAGATTGGAACAGGAAGAGGTATATCCGCTACATCCATAACGCGAACAGAAGGCACCATCGCATGCTGCACCACTGGCAACACTATCGCAACCATCAGGCCTGTAGTGTCAGTCGTAACACTAAACTCCGATGAAGCAAGCAAATCCTGGTGGTTGCAATTCATCTTCCAGCAGGCATCTGCATTGGCCAAACCATTGTGTTCTGTATTCGTGCCATGGCAATGCTCCATGGAACCCATCGCATTTTCATGCATGGAATCATCCACGGAAGAAGCCGCAATCGCGGTGAGAACACAAAGCGACTCACACCGCACCGTGCCAACCAAGAGAAGCAGCAGCAGACACAGCATCATATTCGCAATTGACTTCCGCATCCGCTCGTCTCCATTCCTTGTTAGGATGCACCCAAAGATCTATCGGTGCACGCTGCTATTGAAGAATCGGAACTCCGCCAAGATCCTGCGAAGCCGCAATGTGCGCCGACCACTCCGCCGGTCCAGTGGTATGCACGCTGGTGCCATCCGCACTCACGGCAACGGTCACCGGCATATCCACCACTTCAAATTCGTAGATCGCTTCCATGCCAAGGTCTTCAAACGCCAGCACTTTCGATGCCTTGATCGCCTTCGACACAAGGTAAGCCGCACCACCAACCGCCATCAGGTACACGGCACCAAAATCACGAATCGCATCAATCGCCGTGGCTCCGCGTTCGCTCTTGCCTACCATGCCCAGCAATCCTGTTTGCTCCAGCATCTGCCGCGTGAACTTATCCATACGCGTTGCCGTCGTTGGTCCCGCAGGACCAACCACCTCTTCACGCACCGGATCGACAGGCCCAACATAGTAGATAAAACGATTCGTGAAATCCACCGGTAGTTTCTCGCCACGATTCAACATATCCGTCATGCGTTTATGCGCCGCATCACGCCCGGTAAGTAACTTGCCGTTAAGCAGAACGGTTTCGCCCGCCTTCCACATCGCCACTTCTTCGCGCGTTACCGCATCCAGATCCACGCGACGCGCATTCGTGGGGTTGTAAGTCAGCTTCGGCCAATCTTCCAGCGAAGGTGGATCAAGTTTCGCAGGCCCCGATCCATCCAGGTGAAAATGCGCATGTCGCGTAGCCGCGCAGTTTGGAATCATCGCAATCGGCAAGTTAGCAGCATGTGTCGGCGCATCCAGAATCTTGATGTCGAGCACAGTCGTCAATCCACCAAGCCCCTGCGCTCCAATGCCCAACGCATTCACCTTGCGATACAGTTCAATGCGCAACTCTTCAATCTTGTTCTGCGGCCCGCGAGCAATCAACTCCTGCATATCAATGGGATCCATCATCAACGACTGCTTCGCCAGCAGCATCGCCTTCTCCGCTGTGCCACCAATGCCGATGCCAAGCATTCCCGGCGGACACCAGCCCGCGCCCATCTGCGGCACCATCTTCAACACCCAGTCCACCACAGAGTCCGACGGATTCAGCATGGCAAACTTGCTCTTCGCTTCGCTGCCTCCACCCTTCGCTGCAACGATTACATCCACGCCATCGCCAGCAACAAGCTCCGTCACAACCACGGCAGGCGTGTTGTCCTTAGTATTCCTGCGGCTGAATGCAGGATCGGCCAGCACCGACGCGCGCAGCGTATTGTCCGCATCGGTATATGCGCGACGCACGCCCTCATCACACATCTGCTGAATGTCCATCGTTGCATCCGCAAAACGCACGTTCATGCCAATCTTCAAAAAGATAGTGACAATCCCCGTGTCCTGGCAGATGGGACGATGTCCCTCAGCGCACATTCGACTGTTGATCAGAATCTGCGCCATCGCATCCTTCGCGGCATCCGATTCTTCCAACTCATACGCGCGAGCAAGATTCTTTATGTAGTCCACCGGATGGTAGTAGCTGATGTATTGCAGCGCGTCCGCAATGCTGCTGATGAAGTCTTCCTGGCGTATCTGCGTCATAGCAACATCATTGTAGTTTCGTGCGCGCTTTTCTGGCTTGCGTACAACATGAATTCAGCCGATAACCGCAAACTCCATTGATTTCACTGCATAATTGCCACAGAATGCTTTCACTAGCCGAAACTCTTCAACAGTTACACTCCGGTTCCATCACCAGCCACCAGCTGGTCGAACAATGCCTTGAGCGCATTGCCGACGAACACGGCGAAGGCTTGCGCACCTTTATCCGCGTCAGCGATTCCGCGCTTGCACAGGCCGACGCAGCCGATACCAAACATCGCGCAGGCGTAGACAAACCTCTGCTCGGCCTTCCCATCTCGATAAAAGACTTGTTCGATATCGCTGGCGAAGTCACAACCGCTGGCTCGGTTGTATTATCCGGTGCACCCCCAGCAAAGCGCGATGCCACTATCATCCACCGTCTGCGCAACGCCGGAGCTATCATCCTCGGTCGCACCAATATGACCGAATTTGCCTACAGCGGTGTGGGCCTAAATCCTCACTACGGTACACCGGCTAACCCATGGGACCGCACCACACGCCGCATTCCCGGAGGCTCTTCTTCCGGATCTGCCATCTCTATTACCGATGGTATGTGTTCTGCGGCCATCGGTACAGACACAGGCGGTTCTGTACGTATTCCATCAGCATTCTGCGGTCTCACCGGCTTTAAACCAACAGCAAGCCGCATCCCGATGCAGGGCGTTTTCCCGCTCGCTCCAAGTCTCGATTCTGTTGGACCGATAGCACATACAGTGGACTGCTGCGCACGACTCGACGCAGTTCTCGCAGGTGAGATATATCAGCCACTGCAATCTCTCAATGTACGTTCGCTCAAGCTTGGCGTACTACAGGGATACGTCCTGGAAGACCTCGACATAGAAGTCTCAACCGCTTTTAGAAATACACTCGACATGCTTCGACAGGCAGGTGCCAGCGTAGAACCTGTCTCATTCTCTGCTCTCAATCGCATTCCCATGAGCAATCGATCGTCGGCCGCGGAAGCCTACGCGTGGCACCAGAAGCTTCTGGCAACACATGCAGATGTGTACGATCCACGCGTCTCCACACGTATTTTGCAAGGTGCCAACATGCTTGCAGCCGACCTCCTCGATCTGGCAGAGATACGCCGCGAGATCATCGACGAATCCATCAACATCTTCGGTACATACGACGCCATACTGCTGCCCACGGTGCCGATCATCGCTCCACCCATCGCCGATCTCGAACAATCCGACGAAATCTACTTCCGCACAAATACACTGGCTCTGAGAAATACCAGCATCTTCAACTTCCTCGACGGATGCGCGCTTTCCATTCCCTGCCACACAACCGGCACTGCTCCTGTGGGACTGATGATCGCAGGCACACACATGAGCGATAGAAAGATACTCGAAACCGGAGCCGCCATCGAAGCATTACTCGCTTCCGCATACGACTAACCAAAACAGCGGGTGCTCCACATCTCGGATCTCTGATGTATGGGTTTGCAGGATGTTCGTGGAATCACTCTGATCTTGCTTTCGCTCAAACAGAAAACGCCCTGTAAACACAGGGCATTTTCTATCTTCGAGAATACCGAATCGCAACTACTCTACATTCAGCTCGCGGTTAATCGAATCGCGTGTATCGAACTGGCTGATCACCTTCGGATCAGTCTTCTTATCCTTGTTCACAGCCCAAAGCTGGTAATCCGCCGTACGCGAAAGCTGGCCAAAACGAAACTTGCCGGTCGCATCCACAGTGACCGATTTCATGTCCTTGGTGGAATCATTCTTCAGGTAAACAATGGCGCCCTTCAGCGGCTGTCCATCCTTGCCCTTCACCATGCCGGTCAACACACGCTCACGCGTTACAGTCTTCGTATCATAGGTGCCGATCCCCAGGCCACGATCGCTGGTTCCAGGACCATTCGCATTGCGGCCGCCGCCTCCACCCAGGCCAGGAAACTGCGCCTGTGCCGACACCACACCAAGTCCACCCACCAGGGCTGCAAGAAGAAAACCACGAAGCAGAAAACGGCTCATGCCATAAATTTTACTCCCGTCCGGCACCTCTCCGCGGCGAAAGCGCATACTGTCCATTAGAGTGTTGCCCCTGAAGGCTTACGTCAAAGGCGAGAAGGTCTGCGCCGTTTTCTATCAAGGGAAACGGCAGCCGACAAGATTTCAACAGATCGCAACACCAGGGAAATGCTTTAGCATTTGAATCCTCCAGAGGAGTACTGGCTTGAATATCTCAAATGAAGGCCCGGATACTCGAAAAGAGAAAGATTCGCTAGGTCTTGTGGAAGTCCCCGTAGACGCTCTCTATGGAGCACAAACCACGCGTGCCGTGGAGAACTTTCCCATCTCCGGACTGCGCGCCAGCCCTTTCCTCATCCACGCTATCGCTCTCATCAAATACGCTGCTGCCAGGGTTAATGGCGATCTTGGCCTTATCACGCCCGAACAATCGCGCGCCATCCAGCAAGCCGCAAAAGAAGTTGCTGATGGAAAATTCCGCGACCAGTTCGTGGTCGATGTTTTTCAGGCCGGTGCAGGTGTCTCATTCCACATGAATTGCAACGAGGTGCTGGCAAATCGCGCAGCGCAGATTCTTGGCGGCGCGCTGGGTGAATACACACTCGTTCACCCGAACGACCATGTGAACTATGGCCAGAGCACAAATGATGTATTCCCTACCGCGATGCGCATTGCAACCTTGCTGGCATTGCAACCGCTTTATCGCGTACTCGATTCACTGTCAGAGGCTTTCTCATTGAAAGCACAGGAGTTCGATGGCATTCTGAAATCGGGCCGCACACATATGCAGGATGCTGTACCTATTCGGCTGGGGCAGGAGTTTGCTGCATACGGGGTTGCGATTGAGCGCGCGCATCGTGCGATTGCGCATGCCAGCCATGATTTACGCGAGCTGGGGCTCGGCGGATCTGCTGTAGGCACAGGGATTAACACCGACCCACGATATCGATCGCTGGCCATAGAACGATTGACAAAACTCACAAACGAGACGCTAACTCCCGCAAAAGACCTGCGTTACGCTATGCAATCGTGCGCTCCCATGGCCACGGTTTCCGGTGCCTTGAGATCGCTGGCATTGGAGATCATTCGTATTTCCAATGACTTACGGCTGCTCTCTTCCGGCCCAAATACAGGCTTTCGTGAAATCGATTTACCTGCCCTGCAACCGGGCTCTTCGATTATGCCCGGCAAGGTGAATCCGGTGCTGCCGGAGCTGGCGGCAATGGTGGGTTTTCAGGTTTGCGGCAATGATGCGGCTGTCGCTATGTCTGTGCAGGCAGGGCAGTTAGAGCTGAATGTGATGATGCCGACGATGGTGCATAACGTGTTGCAGTCGATTACGATTCTGACGCATGCTCTGCATGAGCTGGACCATCGTTGTGTGCGGGGGATTACGGCGAATGAGGGGAGGTGCGCGATGTATGCGCAGTCCACCGTGTCTTTGGCTACGGCTCTAAATCCTTATATTGGTTATAGTAAGGCGACTGAGGTGGTGAAGGAGTCGGTGGCTTCGGGAAGGTCGATCATCGACCTGGTGCGGGAGAAAAAAATGCTGACAGAGGAGCAGATCGCCACCATCCTGGATGCGCGAGCGATGACGGAACCACGCGAAAAGAGCTAAAAGCAGTCAAATTCCGTTGAGATAAAGGGTGTTTTTGGCGGTTTTCGCATGGATAATGAGCAGTTTCTGCGTCGTTTTAAAGAAGCTATAGAAAAACGCACCCCTTTCGGGTGCATTTTTCGGTGAACTCTCGCGGTGTAGAGTCAATACGTCATATCCAGTCACACCATGACAGGTACTGGAAAGAGTTTCTCTCAAAGATTTCGTGAGGCTGTATGCAAACCGATTGGAGTCTGCACTTATTGCGTGGGGTCATCGACGATGGCAACCCGGAGATCCACGTAGGTGATGTATTCGATTGGACGATCACCTTTTGGTCGAAGGCTGTGCTGACTCGATCCGCGGAAAGAAACAAGACAGCGGTTCCAATCGCGAACAACTATTACCATGTGAATGCTGAAGTCATTTATATTTCACGAGACTCCAAATATGAATTCTGCATCCTCGACTTTGGAATCATGGCTGTATCGGAGTCTGGAACACTTTTGGGAATCCCGCTTCCGCCTGGGTGTCAACAGGGCGAATATGTTGCTGGAGAGATTCGGCTCGAGCTTCCTCTCTGGACCGAGGTTCAGCCCTACAACATCCGCCGCCAATGGCGTGTGAACCGAATTACCGCCGACCTGGCGGATTTCAGCTTGTACCCGGGGGATCTTGGGGAAATGGACTATCAGGACGTCTCCGGCACCGATTCCATGAAAGCGGGATCATATGTCCTGCACTGTTCCAATCTCAATTCTAAAACCTGAGCTTCGCTTGACGCCAATGGATTGAAATTAGTCTGAACCTAATGAAGGCGGAAAAACGGCAAGAATCCTGCCAGTGGGACACAGGGGAGCATAGACGAAGCTGAACCCGTACTCGAACGATATTTCATGAGCAGGATCAAGGCATCTATGTGCTACCCATTCTCGCACCGTGAGGTCTGGCGGCAAGGTGGACAGTTCAGCAAGTAATTGCATGGCACTCACCTGTGCGATACCTGGAATACTAACCAACAGCTCAAATCGCTTGCGAAGCAAATCGTCCTGTCGGACGAGTGTCATTGCTTCGCGCCGAAGTTTGTGGATACGAAACTCCAAGGATGCCACGGAGCGCTTCAAATCCCTGAACAATGCAGCTGGGGTGGAAGTGGAGCCGTGTGCCGCGTGAAGACGGTTCTGATTCTGAGCGCTCTGCTTGTCGCCGACCTTGAACATGCAGGCTTTATGCCTCCGATTCTCCACGGCGTAATAAGAGAGGGACGGTGGCCGTTCTCTGCGACAGGCTCAGGATCACTCCCGGCCTCAGGTGGGTACGGCCTTTCCGCCGAAGCGCAACTTCATCGTTACGCCTTGATTCGCAACATACAAGGTGGAATGCTTGTTTCCGTGGCTTCCTCCGGCACTCCCTCAGCGGCTGAAGCCGCTTGTTTTGGTTCGGACTTGTCGGCACGGCTAAAGCCGTGCCCCTTCAAAGACTCACGAGGGTTACTCGCTCTGGCAGGTTACTGGCGGCCGAAGCGATAGACCAGGCCTAGCTGGACGCCGAGGTTGTTTTGCAGAGTGCCGCCAAAGGTGGTGCCCAGGTAGGTGGGCTGCACACGGAAGGCAAAGTTGTTATAGATGTTGTAATCGCCGATGACGGAGACGGAGAAGGTAGGCTTGGCGTTGGAGTCGGGCCACATGCCGAGATCCTGCGACTTGAGTCCCTTGGCATCGCCACCGAACTTGCTGAGAGCTACGCCGCCCAGGACGTTGGCGCTGACCGAATATTTTTCACGCGTCACGAAGCGGTACTGCGGGCCGGCCAGGAAGGTGTATTCGCTGATGTTGGGACGATAGACACCATTGAGGGCGAAGGGATTGGAGATCTTGGCCGTTCCATAGTAGCCGCGGACGTCGCCCACGACGCCCAGTCTGGGGTTGAACTGGTAGTTGGCCGCCATGAACCAGTTAATCTCGTTGCTCTTCTTGAGGTATTCGCCGGTGCGGAAACGCGTGTAGCCGCCGCCGCCTGCGACCTCCCAGCGATGCGAGTATTCGTCAGCGATGTTACGCGCAATACGGGCCTGACGGCTGGCGTTGAGACGGCGTACCGAACGCGACGGTGTGGATGGAGCAGACTGTGCCGCCGCAGTGGCAGCAAGAAGAACAGACGCAGCGCAGACGGTCAGCGCTCGCGGCGCTGGGAAGGTGGAACGGAACATCAACCAATACTCCTCAGTGGTCCAAAGGCTTGCTACGTTTAGGACGAAAGCGAAGGATTCCGGGAAGCTGTAAATCCCGGACGAACCACACTCTCCATTAGAACATTGTCGCTCGAAGCGCGCGAGTGACGTGGTTTTGTTTTCTCTCCACCTCGTTTCTCACATTGCTCTCGTTTTTTGTTGCTACGTTTCTTATTTGTGGCTGGAGAGAATTCGTGCTTCGCACGAATTCCCACATCTCAAAAACGAGATGTGGGACACCCGGTTTGGTGAGTACTTGCCTCATGGGTGTGTTTGTGAATGAGGCGAGTGCAGTTGCATGATTATGAAGAGCAGCGAGTCAGCACGTTAGCGAGTCAGCGGGATGGACAGGTTTTCTTATTTTTGTCTATTTACTCTTGGCTATTACTTTTCGGGTTTTGTCTATTTACCCGTGGCTATTCGTTTTTCAGGTTTTGGTGGTGGCATTCTAAGAGGACGATGGCAAAAGGTAGAAGCGGTAAGAAAGGCTCGTCGGGCGGCAGGTTGCTGCTGGGGATGGTGCTGGGTGTGGGGTTGACCCTGCTGGCGATTGCGGCGTGGATGCGTTTTGGCAGGCCTCCGGTGGGCGTGAACGATGCTTCGTCTCTGTGGGAGCCGCTGGTGGACAGTGTTCCCGCAAATGCCCGCGCACGAGCCGAGGCGAAGACGCCTCCTTTTCCGGCGAGTGAGGATGTGTTTGAAGCCGGGGCCGTGGTGTATCGGCAGCACTGCGTGAGCTGCCATGGCGCTCCGGGACACGATTCTCCCACGGGAAGCAGCATGGCTCCGAAGGCGGCGCAGTTCTTTTCGTCGCACGACAGGGCCGTACTGGCAGATGCCAAACCAGGAGAGATTTACTGGAAGACAACATATGGGGTTCGCCGGTCGGGGATGCCCGCCTTTGGGCATGTGCTGACGAATACGCAGCTTTGGCAGTTGAGCCTGTTGTTGCAGGCTTCGGGTGGGGATTTGCCTGATCCGGTGCGGAATCTGCTAACGGAAGGATTGCCGGGGTTACAGCCTACCGAGGTGAAGCCTTAAGGCAGCAAATCAGCGGGTTTGTTGAATTCGTGCTTTCGCGGGGCTCATATCTCGTTGATCGTTGCTCTCGTTGTTCGTTTCTCTCGTTTTTGTTGCTATGTTTCTTATTTGTGGATGGGGATGAGAGGGTTCGTGCTCTCGCACGAATATCCCACATCTCGATAAAGTCGAGATGTGGGGCACCCGGTTTTTGGCTTATGAAATAGAAATGGCGCTGCGATGGGTTCGCAGCGCCATTCTATTTCGTGTTGTCGTTTTGTGCTTACGCCTTGCGGTTTTAGCGCAGGGTGTAGGTGATGCCGGTGGTGAAGGTGAAGCTGTTCTTCTTGTAACCGACGTCGGGATTGTTGATAAAGCTGTCGACCGCGCTGAGGTTGAGCGCGAGACGCTTGAACAATGGGGCCGTGAGCGTGGCGCTGCCGTTGGCGGCGTAGGCGCTCATATGGTTCCAGGCCGGGATGTAGGCCGCGGTCTGCGTGAAGAGCATCTTCATGGGCAGATTGCGGCGATAGGCTTCGCCAAAGGTGGAACCGATGAGGTTGAGGTTGTTGGCGGAGTTGAAGAAGCCCTGACGCTCGTAGTGCGTGTCGGCCTTGAAGTCGAGCTGGTGGACGGGAGTGTTGAAGGCCGTGTAGCCGAGACCGCCGCCGTAGAGCTGCTGGAGCGCAACGCTCTGGGCGTAGTTATGGTCAAAGGCCGCGGTGCCGAAGACATAGAGCTTCTTCGACATGTACTCATCGCGCTCGATGTCGGCATGCATGATGTTGGTCTTGGCAGTGACGTCTTCAGGGGTGTTGTCGATGAAGGCCGGCGTGGTGAGCGAGCCGTAAATCTGCTGGAAGTTGAGCAGCGTACGGTTGCGGACACGGAAGAACGGCACGACAGGGATCTGACGCACGAGGGCGATGCCCGCGGTAAGCGATCCGCCGGAGATGGTGGCCTGCGTGGTGCTGGCACCGAAGTTCACCGCACCATTCCATCCGCTGAAGAAGGAGATGCTCTGGTTGGCCTGCTCGAAGGTCTTTTCGTCAACGACATAAGCGACATTCTTGACCGGGTAGCTGGCGGCACCGGCCTGCGAAGAGGCGTCGGCGTGGATGGTGTCGGCGGTGATCTCGATAGGAACGGGAACGACCTGCTTCGACACGGCTACTGGTACGCCGTGTTGCAGAATCGCGAACTTGCCGTGGGTGCGAAGCTGCTTGATCTGCGCATAGGGCACGGTGATTTCACCGGCCACGTCGCTCTTAAACAAAACATTACCGTCGATGCTGCGTTCCAGAGTGCCGCTGAGCTGGTCGCCGTTCGTGAAGATCAGAACGTCCTTATCAGACTTTGCGGGGGCTGTCTGCGCAGCTGCAACGAGCATTCCGGGCACGAGCAGACACGCTGCTCCTGCCATCATTCTCAAGTGCATGCTATTGGTCTCCTGCCATATAGGATAGCGTGAGGTACTCCAATGCATATATGCTTTATGGCCCTGGCACAGGTTTTACAGATAGGGCCGACCATTCCGCTTCCACCTCCTGAACATATTTCCGGGATGTTTTTCCATGTCTTCGAAATTGCGGCGATCTCGCTGGGTGCGCTGGGCGGTGCTCTTTCGGTTCGGCGGGAGCTGAAGTCGCGCTATGACGTGATCGGATTGCTGGGACTAGGGCTGCTGAGCGGTGTGGGCGGCGGTATCCTGCGCGATGTGCTACTGGGAAACGGGCCTCCGCTGGCGCTGCAAAACGCCTCGTACCTGCTCTATGCTCTGGCGGGTGCGGCGACGGCCATTTTGTTCGGGCATACGGTGGGGCCGCGGATGCTGGCGTTCATGAACGTAGTCGACGCACTGGCACTGGGTATGTTTTCGGTGTCGGGCGCGACGCGGGCTTTGAACGCTGAGCTTGGTTTGCTGCCGTGCCTGATGCTGGGAGTAACGACAGCCGTGGGCGGCGGCGCGCTAAAAGATGTGTTCAGCGGAAAGGCTCCGGCCACATTTCAGGAAGGCGAGCTGTATGCTCTGGTGGCGACGGTGGCAGCAGCGATCTTTCTGCTGAGTATCCGGCTGGGCGTACCGGTGGATCGGGCGGCGACGATCGGCACGACGGTTGGGTTCGGACTGCGGCTGCTGGCGATCCGGTATGGGTGGAGGACGCGGGCAATCGGGCCGCTGGCGTAGAGCATTTCACATACAGGCTTAATGGAGTCGGTCTTCAGAGTGCCCTTTCGAACAACAGACGCGGAACCCTACAGGCCGGGCAGAGATCCGAATAAACTCGGTTTTTTGGGTGGATGGGTGGAGAAAAGCCGCAGGAATTCCCCGAAGTCTCCCACAAACCCCAAAACGAGCCTTGCCAACCGTTTCTCCGTTTGCTTACTATTCGCTCGTACCGGGAGAGACGCTTTTTGGCGTACGCCCAGGTGCCCGCGGCCCGGATAGGCCAACCGTGGTCGCAGTTTTTTGCTACCGTTCGGCTCTTATTTTTGGGAGAGTAAACAGATGTCGTGGTATGCCTATTGCGTTGCGGAAAGAACATCCTTTCCGGAGCTGCTTCGCCATCGTCGTCCGATGCCTGTTGAAGGTGTTTCGGGGCTGTTCGGGAACCAGATTTTTGCCTTCCCGGCCAGTGACCTGGCTGTCATCGTCTCAGAACATAACCCGGAAGATAATGCTCGCATGGACCAGCTGGCACAGCGCGGCCATGCCCGTGTGATCGCAGAATGCTTCAAGCATGCGACCGTGCTTCCCTTCCGCTTTGGCACCCACTTTGAAGATGACGATGCGTTGCGCCGTTCGATACGGTCGAACCATCGGCATTTTGTACAGAATGTGGAGCGGCTGCGCGGCAAGGCCGAAATGCACCTGAAGGTGCTGATGGACGATACCTGCTGCGGCGGCAAGGTGATCCAGGGCTCGGTGGGTAAGGAATACCTGACCAGCCTGCGCGAATCGGCCAGCGCCCAGCGGGAACGCCAGGCACGTGCACGCGCACTGCAACTACAGATGCATCGCATGTTCCTGCCGGACGCGGAAGAGGTAACATGTAAGCGTGCCGGCGAAGGCAAGATGCTGCTGGATATTGCGCACCTGGTCGACAAGAAACACGTGGAGCGCTACCAGAACAAATACTCCACTGCGAGCGACATGCTGAAAGATTGCCAGATGCAGCTCTCGGGTCCCTGGCCACCCTATCACTTTGTGCATCGCCAGCCGATGCACCACACAGCCAACTAAAATGGTTGGCCCTTGGTAGCGGCGTAACCCGATTGCATGATCGGGTTACGCCGTATTCATTTTGGAGTGGACCTTCCCCTTGCTGTTCAATGGAAGTTACATTCCCCTCAGCGGCTGAAGCCGCTGGTTTCCTGTGGGTTTTATGGCCCGGCTAAAGCAGAGCCCCTTCAAAGCTCCCACATAATTGATTTGGAGTTGAGAGGAGAGCGGTTCGCGCTTCGCGCGAATATCCCGCTTTTGCCTATTTACCCCTGGCTTTTAGTTTCGGCTTTGGGAATACACTGGATGATTTTCAGGCGCGGTCGGCGGTGGGACCGATGGCGGTGGCGCCTTTGCTACTCATGAGGCGGGTGCGTTTTTTACGTGAGAGTTCACTGGCATGGTCGATCTTGCTCCAGAAGGCTACGAAGTAATCGATAGCGCTGAGGATGGAGACGAAGGTCATCCAATAAATAGCCGTGACGGCGATGACATGGACTGGTATGAAGAACCAGCCGGCGTCGTTGCGCCAGCCGGGGCCGATCCACCATGCACTCCAGCCACGGTCAAGAATCGCAGCGACGACAGAGACGATCTGGATGACGGTTTTAAGCTTGCCGATCTCGCTGGCGTCGATGGTGAAACCTTCATTGGCAGCGATGGAACGCAGGCCACTGACGAGGAACTCGCGACCGATGACGACAACCGCGATCCAGGGCTTGACCACGCCGGGATTGAAGCTGATGAGGCAGATGTACCCGGCGGTGACGAGGAGTTTGTCGGCCAGCGGGTCGAGCAACATTCCGATGGTGGTGATCTGGCCGCGTTTACGCGCGAGGTAGCCATCAAGGCCATCGGTGATGGCGGCAAGGATGAAGAGCAGCGATGCAAGAATCTCCTGCCCGTGACCGTGCACGGGGAACCTGGGCGAGAGCAGCCAGATGAGCAGAGGCACGCAGGCAATGCGGCTGAGCGTGATGGAGTTTGGAAGATTCATTGCACGATGATTTTGCCGTAATACCTGATTCAAGAGTAAACCGGATTTGTATTTGACGAAGAAGAGATCGTCTTGGTTGGGAGTATTCCCTCACGCTTTTCTTTTGCGCTGATCGGCATGGCTAAAGCTGTGCCCTTACGATTCTTGCCTTACGGTTATTTCCATGGTTGTTTTGTGATTTGGGTTCGTGCTGCGCACGAATATTCCCACCTTAGCTACGCGAAGGTGGGGCACCCGTTTTTTGTGTTGGATTTCAGGCGTAGATGCCTCGTTGTTTTGTGGTGTAGGCTACTCGGTCGATGGCGAGCATGTAGGCCGCGATGCGGTTGTTGACGGAGTGCTGTTCGGCGTAATGGATGACGTCGATGAAGCTCTGGACCATGAGTCGGTCGAGGCGATCGTTGACTTCATCTTCGGTCCAGAAATAACCCATGCGGTCCTGTACCCATTCGAAGTAACTGGCGGTGACACCGCCGGCGTTGGCGAGGATGTCAGGCACGACAAAAATGTTCTTCTGTTCGAGGATCGTGTCGGCTGCGGGGGTTGTGGGGCCGTTGGCGCCTTCGACGAGGATGCGCGCCTTGATAGCCGCGGCGTTGTGGCTGGTGATGACATTTTCGTGCGCGGCGGGGATGAGGATCTCACACTCGGTGATGAGCAGGTCGTCGCTGCCGGCTCTACTGGCACCGCTGAAATTGTGGATGCTACCGGTCTTTTTGCGATGTTCGACGAGTGCGGGAATGTCGATACCGCTGGGGTTGTAGAGGCCGCCATCCCATTCGGCGATGCCGATGACCTTGTAGCCTTTTTCGCGCAGTAACAACGCTGCATTGGAACCGACGTTGCCGAAGCCCTGTACGATGACGCGGCAGTCTGCAGGCTTCATGCCGAGGTAGTGCAATGACTGATCGCAGGCTACGGAGACACCGCGACCGGTGGCTGCGGAGCGCCCGCGCGAGCCGCCGATGTTGATGGGCTTGCCGGTGACGACGCTGGTGACGGTCTGGCGCATGTGCATGGAGTAGGTGTCCATGATCCATGCCATGGTTTGCTCGTTGGTGTTGACGTCGGGCGCGGGGACGTCTTTTTCGGGTCCGAAGATATCGACCATCTCGGCGGTGTATCGGCGGGTGAGTCGTTCGAGTTCGCCCTGGCTCATCTTTTTGGGATCGCAGATAACTCCGCCCTTCGCGCCACCGAAGGGGATGTTGACGACGGCGCACTTCCACGTCATCCAACTGGCGAGTGCGCGGACTTCGTCGAGCGATACGTCGGGTGCGTAACGGATGCCGCCTTTGGCGGGGCCACGCGCCATGGAGTGCTGCACGCGGTAGCCAGTGAAGACTTCGATGCGGCCGTCGTCCATGGCGACGGGAAAATGCACGATGATTTCGCGTGAGGGTTGGCGGAGTATCTTCCAGATGCCTGCGTCGAGGTTGAGTTTTTGGGCGGCAAAATCAAAACGGGCGGCCTGAGCCTCCCAGGGATTCATCTCGCGATCGAATGCTGTTGTTTCTTTTTGTTCGAGTACATCCATGTTCTTTCGCCTTCCCTGCTGTCGCCTGCGATGAAAGCTCTAAAACAAGCGACTCTTTGTTGGACGCCGCGAGCGTTCTTGCAGACGTAGAAAAAAACAAAAGAGAACTTAAGTTGCCATAGGAGGAATCGGTTGAAGCCCGGACATTTCAATGCCTGGGATATTCGCGCATTGCGCGAATATCCCACATCTCAAAAAAACGAGATGCAGGGCACACTCGTTATTTGTAAGGGCGTGTTCGATTCGTTGATAGCGGTTACTCTTTTGAGGTATGAAGAATGCGATGAGCGAGATACCGACACGGCCGCATCCGCGTCTTTGGATACTTTCTACGGCGGCGATTCTTACGCTGTTGGCGCTGCCTTCGGTGCTGCCTCCTGACGGCACAACGCATGCGGGACAGTTACTGGGTCGTCTACACGTCGGCGTGATTCACTTGCCGATTGGGCTGCTGGTGTTTCTGCCGGTGCTGGAGTTCGCCGCATGGAAACGGCAGGCGTTGCGCGTGAGCGCGATGTGGACACTGTGGGCTGCGGCTGTCAGCGCAGTGTTGTCGGCGTTGCTGGGCATTGTGCTGGCGCATGCGGGAGCGTTTGCTGCGGAGGATGTACGCAAGCATCTGTGGGCTGGTGTGGTGCTGGCGGTAACGGTGCTGGTATTTGCGCTGGTGCGTCCGTTGCTGCGGCCTACGGTAGGTGCGTGGCTGGCGGTGGTGCTGGCGCTGGGAACGATATGGACGGCGCATACGGGCGGCACGATGGTGTACGGCGGTGACTGGTTCACGGAGTACATGCCGAACCTGAGCGAAATGTTCGGGCCTTCGCGGAATTATCCTCCGGTGAATCCTGCGGGCGTGTACGCGAAACAGGTGCAACCCATTCTTGAAGAGAACTGCGTGAAGTGTCATAAACCGGGCAAGCGCGGCGGCGGCTTTGCCGTGGACACATATGCGCACCTGATGGATGGCGGACATAGCGGAGATGTGGTGAATCCGGGCAGGGTGGAGCATAGCATCCTGCTACAACGACTGATGCTGCCGGAGACGGACAAGAAGTTTATGCCGAAGGAAGGACATCCGCTTCCTGCTACAGAGATAGATATCCTGCGCGCCTGGATTGCTGCGGGGGCTTCCGACACAGCAATGTCTTTAGAGATGCAGACACAAGATACACACTGATCGTGGTGCGTTGCACCGATTCGCTGATCGCACAGACGCTTTGCAGGAAGTGAATTACGGTGCTTTACTAGAGCCATTGCGTAAGGTACTCGCCATCGCGTTGCTGTTTCTTTTTGGATTCAGCCTGGCTTCTCCGCTTCTCGCCGCTGCACAGAGCGACGAATCGAAGTTGCCCATGTGCTGCCGTAAATCCGGCAGGCACCACTGCATGATGATGGCGGACAACCACACAGCATCGGACAGCGACCATGCGTTGATGCAACCGCGCATGGAGCATTGCCCTTACTACGGATTTCTGTCTGCTCCTGCATTCCATGCAGAGATGCTGTCATTTACCGCGAGTATAACGATGGTTGCGCCCCGATCCACACGAGCGGGTTTGTGGCACCAGACTTCGGTGCTGATGGATGCGTCTCCGCACGATGCGCATGAGACTCGCGGCCCTCCTGTAGTCTGACAACTCCTTTTATTCGAGATGAGATGGGCTTGTTCGCTGGGGATGTTTTCCCTTGGCAGTTAAAGCCGTCTGCCTTACGGAGCATATATCGGCATAGCTGAAGCCGTGCCCCTTCGCAAGCGAAAAGCGGTTCGTGCTTTGCGCGAATGCCCACATCTCATACAGTCGAGAATTGCTTTTCTTTCTCAGAAAATGCCATACCTACCTCAGCGGCTAAAGCCGCGTGGCTTTGAGATGTGTTATCGGCACGGCTGAAGCCGTGCCCTTACGATCCGTGCTTCATCGTTGGTCTTGCGTTGGGAGAAAGCAGCTCGTGACTCATGGCCGATTTGTGGTTAGGAGAAGCGGTCCGTGCCTTGTGATTGGTTTCGATTTGAAGAAAGCGATCCGTATTTCATGGTTGGCAGTTGGGGAAAGCGGGTTGCGCTTCATGGTTGGTTTGCAGTTGGGAGAGATTTATGTTGTGTTTTCGTCGCCATTTTGTAGCGGTTGCGGTGTCGTCATTGGTGGCGTTGAGTGGGCCGATGGTTGCGCAGGAGGCTGTTACAACTGCGTCGTTGAGTGGACGTGTTATCGATCCATCGCAGGCGTTGATTCTGCGCGCACGCATTGTGCTGACAGCGGATGCGACAGGACAGACGTATAACGCGGAGTCCGATAGCAAGGGGCGTTTTCGTATTCCGTATCTTGCACCGGGTAGTTACACACTGAAGGCACAGGCCGATGGATTTAAAACAATGGTGCGCGCTGTGCAACTGATGGTGGGTTCGGCGATGGATATTACAGTGCCGATGGTGATGGGTTCGTCAGAAGCCATGGTGACGATTACGGCGGAGCCACCGCTGCTGGAGCAGGATCGCAGCCAGATTTCAGAGATTGTGCAGCAGGACGAGATCAATCAACTGCCGTTGAATGGGCGCAACTTTCTTGATCTTGCACTGCTGGTACCGGGTGTGAGCGCAACGAATACAGGCAGTGTGCAGACCTTTGCGGAAACTTCGCCGGTAGTGGGGCAGGGCTACTCGGTGAACAGTCAGAGGAATTTTTCAAACAGCTATGTGGTGGATGGTCTTTCCGCAAATGATGATGCGGCGGGGCTGGCAGGGAATTTTTACGGCATGGATGTAGTGCGCGAATTCCAGGTGGTGACTTCTGGCGGGCAGGCTGAGTTTGGGCGTGCCATGAGCGGCTATTTCAACATCGTTACGCGGAGTGGAACGAATGCTGCGCATGGCACGCTCTATGGATTTTTGCGCAACCAGCAGTTGAATGCGGAGAATCCGCTTTCAAGAAGTACGCTGCCGATGACGCAGGCACAGTATGGTGCGAGTCTTTCGGGGCCGTTGAAGCGAGATCGTAGCTTTTTGTTTGGCAACTATGAAGGCCGCAGGCTGAACACGAATGGCGTGGTCACGATCAACCCTGTGCAGGCTGCGGCAATTAATGCGAGGTTGAATGCGTTGCACTTTGTTGGTCCTCGGTTGCAGGTTGGAACCGGTGGAGCAACACTGTATCCGACGGCGGTACATACGGACAATGTGTTTGTGCGCGGCGATCATCGCTTCAATGATCGCGATCAGTTCAGTATGCGCTACAGCTACTATGGATTGGATGCCACGAATGCGCGTGGCGCGGGTGCACTGGCGGATGTGAGTTTTGGCACGGCGGTGCGCGATACAAATCACACGCTGGCAGTAAGCAATGTACTGGCGCTTTCGCCGCGCACATTTAACGAGACACGCGGACAGGTGACACGCGATGATCTGCAAGCGCCTTCGAATACACAGAACAGTCCTGCGGTGACGATCAGCGGTGTAGCGACATTCGGGCGTTTTTCTTCGTCGCCGACAGCGAGGTTGAACACACTGTACGAAGTGGTGGACAACGTGGTGTTGCAGCGTGGTGCGCACACGTTGAAAGCAGGCGTGGACTTTTTGTTGAACGACGACACGATTGCTTTTCCCATGTCGATTGCGGGTTCGTATACGTTTGCATCGCTTGCGGCATTTGAGAATGGCACGAAGACCTATGCGACTTATGCACAGAATTTTGGCACGCCGTGGGTGCAACAACACAATCCGAATGCGGGTTTTTATGTGCAGGATGAGTGGAAGATGTCTTCATCGTTCACGTTGAATCTGGGTGCACGGTATGACCTGCAATGGCTGAAGACGATTCGCACGGATAAGAATAATGTGTCGCCGCGTGTGGGCTTTGCGTGGTCTCCGTTCGCTGGCAGGCGAACGATTGTGCGCGGCAGCTTTGGATTGTTTTACGATCGCGTGCCGTTGCGTGCACTGGCGAATGCGTTGCTCTCCGCGAACAACACGACGGATGCGGCGCAGGGTCGGTTATTGCAGTACACATACGTGCCAACCGATATAGGTGCGCCGGATTTTCCGAACGTGTCGAATGTGCCGAATCCCGGATCGAAGATCAGCTATGCGCTGATGCAGCGGGGGATTAAGAATGCGTATTCAGAACAGGCGAGCCTGGGCGTGGAGCAGCAGGTAGGACGCGGTGGGACGCTGGGCGTGAGCTATCAGCATATGCGCGGTGTGCATTTGTTGTCGTCGTACAACACGAATATCAACGCGGATGGAACCAGGCCGGATGCGACGCAAGGCAATGTGAAGCCTTACGATGGCCGCTTCGATTCGTACTATGATGGGCTGGCAGTTTCGCTGGTGCAGAGACCTTCGTCGTGGATGTCGGCGCGTGTTTCTTACAACTGGTCGAAGGCAATCGATAACGTGGGCGAGTTCTTCTTCAGTTCACCGAGTAACAACTTCGACTTCAGCGTGGATCGTGGACGCAGCGATGACGATCAGCGGCATCGTGTGTTGCTGGATGCTACGGTGCATACGTCTGCGTTGCAGGCTGTGAACTGGCAGCAGCGCGTGATGCATGGATGGCAGTTGAGCGGTATTCTGCAATACACTTCGCGGCTGCCATTCAACGTTGTGACCGGTGGGCAGACGAAGCAACAGACGACGCAACGGCCTTGTGCTGCAGGTTATTCGCTGACTGCGAATGGTGGAACGAATGCCTGCACCGAAGCAATACGTGGTGCAGTGATTGGTCGCAATACAGGTGTGGGGTTTGACTTTTTTACGCTGAATGCGAGGTTGAGTCGGACGTTTGCGTTGAGTGAAAAGATTTCGCTGGAGACAATGGCAGAGGCGTTTAATGCGTTGAATCATCGTAACGATATGCTGCCGAATGGGACGTGGGGGACCGGTGCGGTAGCGAATGCGATGTTTGGACAGGCAACGGCTGTGGGCGATGCAAGGTCAGTGCAACTGGCGGCACGTATTTCGTTTTGAGGTTAGAGTGCTTCTCAATAGATATAGGCTGCATTCCCTCAGGGGCTAAAGCCGCTTCCCTTCACTTACACAGCATGGCCCGGCTAAAGCCGGGCCCCTTCAAAACAAGAAAAACGAACTTCATCTCAACGCTATATGCCTATACGACCTGGTCAGCGTGTGGACATGGATTCTATTGGCAGGTGGACGGTGAATTCGGTGCGACCGGGCTGGCTTTCGACCGTGAGACTGCCTTGATAGCCTTCGAGGATACGTTCCACGATGCCGAGTCCCATACCGCTGCCGATGCCGGCGGGCTTGGTGGTGAAGAAGGGTTCGAAGATGCGTTCGCGCGCTTCGGGCGGGATGCCCGGGCCGTTGTCGCCGATGACGACATGCACCATACCGTCGACCAGTTCGGTGCGGATGCGAATCTCTCCGCCCTGCGCCGGAGCTGCGTCAATGGCGTTGTCGAGCAGGTTGGTCCACACCTGGTTCAAGCCGCTGCAGACGCAGTGAATCTTCGGCATGCCGGCACCGAAGTCCTTTTGCAGACGGATATTTTTTTCGCGCATCTTGTGCTTCATCATGACGAGCGTGCTGTGAATGCTCTGGTTGATGTCGACGTCCTGATCGCCACTCTGGCCTTCGTGTGCGTAGCTCTTTACCGACTGCGCGAGCTCGGTGACACGAGCCACGGACTCTTCCACGAGCGTGACCATCTGCATGGAGGATGCGGATGCTTCGACCCAATCGACGGGACTGATGAGTTCGAGGCCCGGGAAGGCTGCTGCGAGACAGTTGAGATTGTTGATCCCGATGTCGCTGGCAACGAAGACGGGAGCATACTCCCATGCGTTGGGAATGCTGTGCTCTTCGAGCCAGAGTCCCATCTCTTCTTCCGCATCTGTTTGTTCGAGCGAACTGAGGCAGCGGTCGCGGCGCACGGAGAGGGCACGCTCCTGCAACTGCGCGAGGCAGGCAATCTGCTCGGGTGAGTAGCGGCGTTCGGTGCATTCACGCACCACGGAGTGCATCTGTTCGAGGTTGCTGCGGAGCTGCTGGGCTGCACGACGTGCTGCTGCGCCGGGGTTGTTCAGCTCGTGCATGAGACCCGCGGTCATGGTACCGAGCATCGCGAGCTTTTCCTGCTGGATCTGCTGCTGCTGGATGCCAGCCATGCGTGTTCCCATCTCGGCGACGACTGTTTTGCGGAAGTGCGGGCAGCCTGACATGACACGCCAGAAAGCCTCTTCATCGAGACGCAGGCTGCGGACATCGGTTTCGGCAACGACCGTTACCTGAGTAGGGATGTTGCTTAACAAAGGCATCTCACCCACGAAGACGGGTGGCTCAACCATCTTTTTAAAGACGTAACCGCCATTCGGGTCGCGGCGCGATACCTTGCAGCGACCCTCGATAAGAATGAGGAACTCACGGGCATCGCCTTCTTCCTTGAAGATGACCGCACCTGCCGGAAGACGGTATTCCTGTGCTTCGGCGATGATGCAGGCCAGTTCGGACTCGGGCGCGTCTTCTCCGAAGACCTTGAGACGTATGACTTCAGCAAGCATTTCACGCTGCCACTGAACACTGTTTGTAAGACACTCGGAAAACGCAGGCATAACTAAAACCCCGCCAGATACTGATGAACAAATTGAATTGCGATGGAACCTTCGCCCGCAGCCGAGGCCGCACGCTTGACTGAACCGTGGCGGACATCGCCGGCCACAAAGACGCCGGGAACACTTGTCTCCAGCAGGAACGGGTCGCGGTCACCGAGACGCTCGATGCCCTTGCGACGCAGGTCGGGACCAGCGAGGACGAAGCCGCGATCGTCGCGGAAGACCTCCTGCGGCAGCCATTCTGTTTTGGGTGCGGCACCGATGAAGATGAAAACAGAGGTGGCCTTCTGTTCGCATGTACCATTCGGTCCACGCACTTCTATGGCTTCAAGGCGATCTGTGCCGATGAAACGCGTGATCTCCGTCTGCGTTTCAAGAACGATGTTGGCCGTGCCTGCGATCTGGTCGATGAGGTACTTCGACATGCTGGACTCAAGCCCCTTGCCGCGGACAAGCATGGTGACCTTGCGTGCGTAACGGGCGAAGTTCATGGCCGCCTGTCCGGCAGAGTTAGCGCCTCCGACGATGAAGATCTCCTCGTCCTTGCAGGCAAGAGCTTCGCTTTGCGCGGCTCCGTAATAGACACCTGCACCGATGAGTTCCTCTCCGCCGGGTACGTCGAGTTTGCACCAGCTGACGCCGGTGGCGATGAGAACCACGGCACAGGTGACTTCGCGGCCGTCTTCCATGGTGAGGATGCGGTACTGGTCCTGAATGCGGATAGCTTTTACACGCTGGGTGAGGAACTCGGCACCGAGACGCTGGGCCTGCGTGAATCCCCGGCGGGAGAGCTCGTCGCCGCTGATGCCCTGGGGGAAGCCAAGATAGTTTTCTATGCGCGAACTCGATCCGGCCTGGCCACCCACGGCATCGGGTTCGACAATGAGTGTGCGTAAGCCTTCAGACGCGCCATAGACACCCGCTGCAAGCCCTGCGGGACCTGCGCCGATGACCACAACATCGTAGTAATCCTTTTCGGCCTGTACGCGCAGACCGATGCGTTGCGCCAGCTCTGTTTGCGAAGGCTGCACGAGGGCTGTGCCGTCGGCGAAGACTACTACCGGCAGACGCGAATCATCGAGACCGCGGGATTGAAGTAAGTCGGCTGCTTCGATCTGTGTCTCCGCATTGAGCCAGCGGAAGGCAACATGGTTGCGCGAAAGGAAGTCGCGGACGGCGTGGTCCCTGGTGCCCCAGCGTGTGCCGACCACCTGCAAACCCTCGTAGGGTGCCTTGTAACCCTGATGCCAACTGAAGAGCAGGTCGTCGAGCACGGGATAGAGCTTTTCTTCCGGCGGGTCCCACGGCTTGTTCAGGTAGTAGTGGATTTTTGCGGTGTTGATGGCGCGGATGGCGGCTTCGGTATCGGCGTAGGCGGTGAGCAGAACGCGCTTGGCTTCTGGGTAAAGAGCAATGGCCTGGCTGAGAAAATCAACGCCGGTCATGCCGGGCATGCGCTGATCGCTGAGGAAGAGGGCGATGGTGTCGCCACGCTCTTTTAACTGGCGGCAGGTGTCGAGCGCGGCCTGGCCAGAGGCGGCGCGGACAATGCGATACTCCTGAGCGTATTTGCGGCGGAGATCGCCGACCACAGCCTCAAGAACGCTGACATCATCATCCACCGCAAACAGGATCGGTCTTGCCATAAGGGGAAAAATCACTCTCCACTGCCGCCGGTAGATACAAATCCGCCGGACTGCCGTTTTTTAGATGGATTGTATCCAGAATTCGATGCAATTCTTTCGACGCGGAGCAAAGAGATGCTGCATACTCAGGTAACGGCCCATGTCGAGCGGTTCCTGTTCCACCGGATTTAAGCTGCTCCACTGGACATAAGCTGCGCGGCTGCATACACCAGAGAAACAGACCGAACTATCATGATCCGAATCGTTGTTGCGGATGACCAGATTATCTTTCGCGCAGGCGTTGCGCGTGTGCTGGGCACACAACCAGACATGGCCGTGCTGTCCCAGGCCGCGTCCGGGGAAGAACTCTTCGCCACGCTGACGAGCGAGCAGGCCGAGGTGCTGCTGCTGGCGATGTCGTTTGGCGTGGACCTGAAGCAGGTGCTGGCCGCAACGGTGGCTGGCGGAATGAAGACCGTACTGATTACAGAGGACCGGCCGGAGATGGATACGGCTGTGCTGCGTCGACTGGATGGTGTGCTGACACGCCACACCAGCACGGACGATCTGCTGCGCTGCATTCGGCGCGTGGCTTCAGGGGAACGCGAGGTAGAGCTGAAGACCGAATCTAACGACGAAGCTGCGGGCCGGCGCATTCGCGATTCACTGACACCACGCGAACAGATCATCGTAGGCTACATTGTGCAGGGATGGAAGAATCGCCAGATCGCGGATGCGATCGGTACCAAGGAACAGGTAGTGAAGAATTATCTGCGCTCCATCTACGACAAAACCGGAGCCAGCGACCGGCTGGAACTGGCACTGTTTACGCTGCACCATCGCGCACTGGCAGAGGCCGCAGCAAAGGCGGTTGCATCGATGCAGAAGCCACAGGCGTAGAGATTTTGATTGGTTTGCAACGAACACATTTGTATCCGTTGCAAACTGTGTTTGATTTTTAGATGCCGTCCGGGTGCGATAGCTGGTCACCGTCGTTGAGCATGCCGAGTTTCTCCGCGATAGATTTGGCCTGGGTGAACAACAGCAGGTAATCCGCGCCGCCAGCCTTGGAGTCGGTTCCGCTCATGTTGAAACCACCGAAGGGATGCGCGCCGACCATAGCTCCGGTGCATTTGCGGTTGAGGTACAGGTTGCCGACATGGAACTCCTGTGCAGCCTGCTCCAGCCGCTCGCGCGACATGGAATAGATGGCTCCGGTGAGACCGTACTCGGTGTTGTTGACGATGGCGAGTGCTTCGCTGAAACTCCTGGAGCGAATGACGGCGAGCACAGGGCCGAAGATCTCTTCCTGCGCGATAGTTGCGTTGGCATCGACGTCGGCGAAGACGGTAGGCTGGATGTAGTAACCGCCCGCGTCAGTGGTGATGGCTTCGCCGCCGGTGAGCAGACGGCCTTCTTTCCTACCGGTTTCAATGGCGTTGAGAATGCGCTTGACCGCAACCGCATTGACCACGGGGCCCATGGCGAAGTTCTCCACGGGATCGCCGACCTTGATCTTCTCCACGCGCTCGACGAGCCGGTCACAGAAGATATCGTAGACGGCTGCATCGACGATGACGCGGGAGCAGGCCGAGCACTTCTGTCCGCTAAAGCCGAAAGCACTGGCAACGACACCTTCAATGGCTGCGTCGATGTCGGCATCGGCATCGACGATGATCGAATCCTTGCCACCCATCTCAAGGATGGTGCGCTTGATGAAATGCTGGCCGGGCTGCGTTTTTGCAGCGGTTTCGTGCACGATGAGTCCGACTTTTTTGGAGCCGGTGAAGGCGATGAAACGAATCTTCGGATGCGCTACCAAGGCTGAACCGACACGGTCGCCTGTGCCCTGGCAGAGGTTCACCACACCTTCGGGCATGCCTGCTTCTTCGAGCAGAGCGAAGAAGCGCGCGGCGATGGTGGGTGCGTCGGGTGAGGGCTTGAGCACAACCGTGTTGCCGCTGACGACGGCGGCCATCGTCATGCCGGCCATGATGGCCAGCGGAAAATTCCACGGTGGAAGCACAGCACCGACACCCAGGGGAATGTAGCGCAGGCGATTACGCTCGCCGGGAAACTGGATGGGCGTAGTTGCTTCATTGAGGCGCAGAGCTTCGCGTGCGTAGAACTCGAGGAAGTCAATGCATTCGGCAACGTCGGCATCGGCCTCGGCCCAGTTCTTTGCGGCTTCAAAGGTGAGCCATGCACAGAACTCCTGCTTGCGCTCGCGCACGAGTTTGGCCACGTCAAGCAACAGCTTGACACGTGTTGCAACCGGTGTGCGGCTCCATGATTGGAATGCTTTTTCACCAGCAGCGACGGCCTGTTCCACGTGCTCGAGTTCGGCTTCCTGATGCGTGCCGATCTTTTCCGCAGGGCGTGCAGGATTGATGGAAATAATCTTCTCTTTCGAGAAAACACGCTGGCCGCCGAGGATGAGCGGATACTCCTGACCGAGTTCAGACTTCACACGCGCAAGAGCGTTTTCCGTGGCGCGCTTTACATCGGCGTTGGCGAAGTTTTGAAACGGCTCGTTCGCGAAAATCTTTAACGGCTGCACTGCCGGGCGAATCGTCGGGATGTTGTTCGTTTCCATGCGAACAGTTTATGCCTTTGCTCGATGGCCTATTTTTGCAGGAATAATTGTGGACAGATTACGTTCACGATAGGTATGCGTAACATTCCCTCAGCGGCTAAAGCCGGGCTCCTTCAAAACATCTGGCTCTTTACGACACGGCTAAAGCCGTGCCCTTACGATTCTTCTCTCATGGTCGTTTTGTGGATGGAAAATGAAAAGCTGTTCACGCTTTGAGCGAATACCCACATCTCAAAAAACGAGATGCGGGGCACCCGCGTTGTACTGTGCGCTAAGAGCTAAGAACTAGGCTTTGGGCGAGGGTGAGCTGTTCAACATCTGGTCGGTGGCTTTGCTCATCTGCGCGGTGCGTTCGAGTTTGTCCCAACTGAAGGGGCGGCCGTCGATGACGCGCTTGACCGTCTTAAAGAGCACGACACTGAAGACCTGGCGATAACTGAAACGCTGAATCCAGATGTGCATGAGAAGCCATGCATCGCCCTTGCTGGCTGGATGTTTTCGTTCGAGCATGAAGGCCAGTGCCGACGCGGAGAAATCGATCACCATGAAGGCGAGGAAGAAGTACAGCAGCTTCATGAAGTTGGCGCTTGAAGCCGACTCCGGATGGAAGTGATGGTCGTACAAAAACTTTGCCAGGCTGCCAAGAAACATCAGGTCGATAAAGGGTGAGACCAGCGGTAGAAGAATCTGGAAGACGATGATGTTGGGCAGAGCGAAGAGGCCCATGGCGCGGCGTTTCGTGACAGCGCCAAGATGTTTGAAGACGGCCTGCATGATGCCGAACGACCAGCGGAAACGCTGACGCATGAGTCCGTTCATGTTGACAGGAGCTTCGGTGAAGGCGAGCGAACGGTCTTCGTAAATGACGCTTAGCCCCTGTTCGAGCAGGATCATAGTAAGGTCAGCGTCTTCGGCTACGGTGTTGGAGTGATAGCCGCCGCCCTTCTCCACGGCTGCGGTACGCCATGCACCGATGGCTCCCGGCACGACGACGACAACATCGAAGAGATCGAGTGCGCGGCGTTCAAAATTCTGGCTGGTGATGTATTCGAGCGCCTGCCAGCGCGTCCATAGATTGACGCGGTTACCAACCTTGGCGTTGCCGGCAACGGCTCCGATCTTCGGGTTGGCAAAGTGAGGCACGAGGCGCGCGATTGCATCGTGTGCGATGACGGTGTCGGCGTCGATGCCAACGTAGATCTCTTCGTGGACGTAGTGCTGCAAGGCGAAGTTCAACGCTTCGGCTTTACCGGCGTTTTCCTTCTTCACCACCGTGAGACGTCCGCTGGCAATGTCGTCGGGATAGGCTTCACGCGCAACGTCTGCGGTGCGGTCTTTCGATCCGTCGTCGATGACGATGATGTGCAGGTTTTTGTAGGTGCTCATCATCACGCTGCGAATGGTGCGGACGATAACCTTCTCTTCGTTGTACGCGGGAATGAGTACGGCGACGCGTGGGGCGTAGTCGGGTGATGCGTAGTTTTTGCGTTTGCGGAAACGATCGATCACAGCAAACAGACCGATGACGATGAGGCGCACGCTCATAAGGATGTCGCCGATGAAGAACACAGCCACGACAAAGTGGTTGAACGTGGCCATGCCAAAGAACGCGAATGAATCGATTGCGGCGAGTGTCTTGTTCTTCCAGCCTGTGATCGGCGGCATGACCTGTTCGCGCGATTTACCGACGAGGTCTGCGACGGAGACGAACTCGTAACCGTGTTGGCGCAGTGTGGTGATGAGAAGCGGGAGCGCCGCAACAGTGGCAGAGCGGTCACCGCCACCGTCATGCATGAGGATGACCGAACCGGCCTTGTCGGGTCTGTCCTTGAAGGCTTCGATCTGCTTCAGGACGCTGTCGACGATCTCCTGCGGTGTTTTGGGAGGATTCTCTTCCCAGTCGTTGGTATCGATCTTGTTGCCGACGACGATGTAACCACGCGCCTGCAAGCGCTCCATGGGAGCGGCCTGGTCGTTTGTATCCGGCTCCTCGTCGATGTCATAAGGCGGGCGGAAGTAGAGCGGCTGCACGCCGAGTTTGGCGGCGAACAAACGCTCGGTGAGATTCATCTGTAGATCGACTTCGCGCGTGCCGATGGCAGAAATGTCGGGATGCGTGAAGGTGTGGTTGCCGATCTCGTGGCCTTCGCGATAAACGCGCTGCATGACACTGACGTTGTTCTCGGCCTCGGTGCCGATCATGAAGAAGGCACCCTTCACGTTGTACTTTTTCAGTACGTCGAGAATCTTCGGTGTCCACTCGGGATCGGGGCCGTCGTCGAAGGAAAGCACCACTTTTTGCGGCTTATAACCAAAGTAGGTGACGCTGTAGGAGAGTGGATAGCTGTTGAGCGTTTCGGAATCGACGAGTTTGGAATCGTCGTCGATGGTCATGGTGCGATGGCCGTTCTTCGGTGAGCCGGAGACGTGCATAATGTCGCCGGAGCCTTCGATGTCGAGGTCGTAGCCGGGCGCTACATCGGCAAGATCATGGAGCGGATTCGCCTTCATCGGCTGATCCCAGACCTTCCACAACGACTGATCTTCCGAGCCGAGACGCCACAACGAGAAGGTTGTGAGGCCGAGTGCGCGCGCGGCGCGCATCTGGTTGAGGATGGTGACGCCGTCGAGGAACCAGACCTGGTGGCGCTGGCGCTGGTCTTCGTCGTCGAAGGTGAAGTGCGGGTTCAGCGAAGCGCTATCGAGATCAATCTCGGATTTGGAATCGGATGCTGCCTGCCAGATCTCCTGCAACGACTTGTTGTCGATGCGAACCGTGGTGGACTTGAATGGCGGCGATTTTGCTGCGCGACGTGATTTCTTTTCTGGCACAGCAACGGGTGGAAGCGTTGTCACCCAGTCGTAGCCGTAGCTGCCGATGTCGACGATGAGCTTTTCGCGAGGCACCAGCTTCAACACGTCTTGCAGATTTTTTACGAACCAGTCCTGCGATGCGATGGGGCCCGGAGCGCTTTCGGTCTGGTGCTCGTCGTAGTTCATCAGGAGCAGGCCGTCGGAGTGGTCTGCGATGAACTTGAGGTCCCAGTCGTCGTCGGCTGCGGGTGTGTTGACGTATAGCTTGAGACCACGAAGATGCAGCGCGGTATAGGTATCACCTATGAGTTGTTTATAAGCGGGCTGCGCATCGCTGGGAATGTCTTCGAAGTCGAACGAGATGCCGTGATAGTGCGAGTTGGATTGCAGGAATCGCAGAACCTGTTGCAGGAAACGCTGACGTGCATCGGGGTCCTTGAGGAACGGGCCGACGGTGTTGGAGAAGCCGGACTCCACCACATCGGCGTTACTGACCATGGGAAAGATTTCTGTGCCGGAGTTGGCGTCGGTGACAGTGCGTTCGACCTTGTGATCAAGGTCTACGAGGTGCACACCGTTCTGGTCAATTACGTTGAACTTTTCGAACTCGCTGTTGTAGGCGACGAGTTTTCCGTCGGGCGAAAGGACGTGGAGCCAGTCGGTGAAGAGAAGATCGATCTGCTTGACATGCGCCTTGAGCGAGCTGTAACTGGCGGGGTCCCAGTTCACGTAAAATGCGGCACGCAAACCTTCGCCGCTGTTGAGCGGAACCTCGGAGGCGCGACGGTCTGTCTTGCGATGGGCGTTACGAATGCGCTTTGACTTGTCGACAGAGCTTTGCGTGTTGAGCGCGCGATAGTTGTGCCTGGTGGGCTGGAGCAGGACCTCGGGCAAAGGGCTTGTGTGCAGAACTCCCAGCACAAAGACGATGAATACGAGAAGTCCTACCGCCGCGGCGATGTCTAGCGTGCGACGAAGACGCTTCCAGCGACGGCGCTTTTCATCGTAAAAAATCGGTTTCTGATCCGGTGCGTTCGATTCCGCCATATCCATTCGTAATGGTACTCATCCTTGGAGGAATCAGCATCATCCAAAGAAAAATCCGGACGTATCGAATGATGTATTCCCGGTATCATGCAAAGCGATGCCAACGGAACGACCGCAGCGCGAACGCAAACGCCTTTGGGCCGTTACGGCCTGCCTGCTGGTGTGCGGATTTCTGCTGCGACTGTATTTTTTGCGCCACATGGCATTTCTTGCCACAGACAGTCTGCTGTATCAGGACATTGCGCTGAACTGGCTGCACCACCATGTCTACGGTTTTTCCACCACAATACAGCCGAGGCCAACGCTGATTCGGCTGCCGGGCTATCCTGCCATTCTGGCTGGGCTGGACTGGGTATCGCAGCGTTTTTTGGTTGCTGCTCCGACCACACTGCGCAGCTTTCTGCCAGTGCTTTGGTTGCAGCTTTTTGCCGACCTGGGCACGTGCTGCCTGGTGGCCGGACTTGCACGCAGGATTGGCAGTGTGCGTGCTGGAGTGGCGGCGCTGGCGCTGGCGTGTCTTTGCCCGTTCACAGCGAATTATGTGGCCGTGCCGCTAACGGAAATCTTTACGCTGTTCTTTTTGGTGATGGTTTTCTCCGCACTGGAACGTTGGATGACAACACGCTACACACGCTGGCTGTTGCTGCTGAGTTTTGCTTTGGCGTGGAGTATTTTGTTGCGGCCTGACCAGGGGCTGCTGGCTGCGGCGATTCTACCGGTGTTGTTTTTTGCTTCGTGGGCTGAGAGCGCGACGATACTGCGCAGGCTTCGGCCTGTGGCGCTATGCGCTGTGCTTACGGCTTTGCCCTTTACTGTGTGGACGGCACGCAACTGGCATACGTTTCATGTTTTTCAACCGCTGGCACCGAAGCAGGCGATTGATCCCGGCGAAGTGGCTCCGGTTCATTTTGAGAAGTGGTTTCGTACATGGGGAATGGACTTCTCGGCTTCGAACGATGCGTACTGGAACTATCCGGAAGACCCGGTGGTGGTGGAGAATCTACCGTCGCGTGCCTTTGACAGCGCTGAGCAGCGTGAGCGCACGGTGGCTGTGCTGAAGCAGGCTGCCGATGCAGGCAGACTGGATGCGCAGGTGGAGAGCGAGTTGGAAGCGCTGGCGCAGGAGCGCATTGCGGCGCATCCGCTGCGGTATTACGTTGGGCTTCCGGCGGGACGGTTGATGAATATGCTGCTGCATCCGCGCACGGAGATGCTGCCGGTGCCGGATCGGTGGTGGAAGTACAGCGAGCATCGCGGACAGACGCTGTTTGCGCTGGCGTATGCGGCGCTGAACCTTGGCTATCTGCTGGCAGCGATGGCGGGCCTTCCACGCGTGTTGCGGCGCAAAAAACTGCTGGCGTTGTCGATGGCGGGATACATCGCGATGCGATGCATGTTGCTGCTTACCCTCGACAACGCCGAACAGCGTTACACGCTTGAGTTTTTTCCGCTGCTGATTGTGTTTGCGAGCGGCCTTTGGCTGACCCAGCCGATAACTTACCCCATGAAGGGTTCGTCTGCCGACGGGCCGTAGATGCCCGGCACCTTTGCATCAAGCAGGCGCAGATAGACCGTCAACTGACCGCGATGATGCACGAGGTGGTTGAAGAACATGGTGCGATAGGCGATGTGGCGCGGGATGGTTGCGATGACGTTGTCGCCGAAACGCAACGTCCAGTTCTGCAACAACTCTTCGTCGGTGGCAGCGGCGAGAACCTCACGCAGACTTGCCCACGACTTTGTAGCCGTTGCTACAAGCTCTGCCGTGGTGTTGTCGGTATCGATGGGAAATGGCGTTACGGCCATGTCCAGCAGCGGCGTGGTGAGGATGGTGTGGCCGAACTGCGGCAGCGATGCCACGTGACGCCCCAGCTTGATGAGCGACATCGACTTGTCATGCGGTTGCCAGTCGTTTTTGCCGTCGGAGACGCGTTCGAGTACACGCAACGTGCTGCGTACTTCGCCGTCGAAATCACTTAGAAGAACTTCGCTTATCGTCATGGTTGTCCTCTTCTGCAATGGTGTGGCGGCCTTACATGCCGGTTACGTTGTAGCCGCAATCTACGTAGGTGATCTCGCCGGTGATGCCGCTGGCCAGCGGTGAAAGCAGGAACGCAGCAGTATTGCCGACCTCTTCTGTTTCCACATTACGATGCAGCGGCGCGCGCTCGGTGACAGTATCGAGAATCTTGTTGAAGTCGCCGATGCCGCGAGCGGCCAGAGTTTTGATGGGGCCTGCCGACACTGCGTTCACGCGGATGCCCCTGGGGCCGAGCGATGCCGCAAGATAACGCACGGTGGCTTCGAGTGCGGCCTTGGCTACGCCCATGACGTTGTAGTTGGGGAAGACCTTTTCGCTGCCGTAATAGGTAAGCGTCAGGATGCTGCCGCCCTCGTTCATGATGGGTGCGAGCGCGCGCGATACGGCGATAAGCGAGTAGGCGCTTACATCGAGCGCGATGCGGAAGTCGTCGCGCCTGGTTAAAAGAAAATCGCTCTTGATAGCGTCGGAGGGTGCAAATGCCACCGAATGCACAATCATATCGACGGTGCCGTACGCAGCCTTCAGATCCTCTGCTACGCGATCAATTTCAGCATCAATCGACACGTCGCACTGGAAGCTCTTGGCGTCTTTCAACTCAGGGATGAGTGCGTCGGCTTCTTTCTTGAGGCGCTCGTTCTGGTAGCAGATAGCCACTTTGGCACCGGCGTCGCTCAGCTTCTGCGCAATGCCCCAGGCGATGGAACGCTTGTTGGCCAGACCAAATACAACTGCGGTTTTTCCCTGCAAATCAATCATTTTCCCCTCACAGCTTTTAGCTATTAGCTCCTGGCTTTTAGCTCGATGGTTGTTTCTTCAAAAAATTCAATTACCAAAAACCGGCTAAGAACTAATAGCTAATAGCTGGTGGCTATTCTTACGCGATCAGCCAGTCGAACTGTTCGTCTGTCAGCGGCACTACGCTGAGGCGGAACTGGCGGAACATGATGCTGCCCTGAAAGACGGCGCTTTCACGAATCTCCGCGAGTGGCTTGGCACGCTTGAGTCGCTTGCCCGCTTTGAGCCTGACGATAGGGTTCTTCGGATCGGTGGCGTCCACGCTGAGAACGGTGGCCGTGCCGACGGCTTCCTTGCCCACGTTGGAGTGGTAGATAACGGCCTTCTCGCCCTTTTTCATGTTGCGCAGGGTCATGAGCGCCTGCGGATTTTTTATGCCGTCCCAGACGGTTTCGCCGTCGCGCAGAAGGTCGTCGTAGGAGTACTTGTCCGGTTCTGATTTCAGCAAATAGTGCATTGCATTACCCGAGCATGAGGATATCAGCCGCAGGGGATGCGATGGAGCTTTTGTGGGTTCATCGTCCGCTAAAGAGACCAGATTGTATTTGTTTTCACTTCCACCTCGTAGAAGACGAGGTGGAAGTGAAAACAAAGAACAGGTACTTACAGAAGGGGCCCGGCTAAAGCCGGGCCCCTTCAAAGCCTGAAAACCTGACCCGATGCAAACATCTACGCAATACCTAAAAGCTAAACCCGATCGAGCGCAAATATTTGCGCACAACGGACACATTCCGGCATGAATCTCTGCGATGCGAATAAAACTGCGATGCAAAAGAAAGCTGCCTGCCATGGGTATCGTTGCTTGGCGCCATGGCAGGCAGGGTTGGAGTGTGTACGAGGAAGAAGCGTCTTCCTGTTGCGGTATTCGGTTTTAGATGTGACAGGCTACCATGCCACGCTTTTCCAGGTAGCGCTGGTGATATTCTTCTGCCTCCCAGAAGGTGCTGGCAGGCTCTACCGTTGTGACAATGCGATTGCGATACACGCCAGCCGCGTTCAACTCCGCGATTTTCAGTTCAGCTTCGCGCCGCTGATCTTCGGTATGTACGAAGATGACGCTGCGATACTGTGTGCCCAGGTCGGGCCCCTGCCGGTTTAACTGGGTAGGATCATGCAGTGCAAAAAAATGGTCCAGTAGTGTGTCGTAACTTACGCGCGAAGGATCGAACAGGACCTGCACAACTTCGGCATGGCCTGTCTGATCGGTACACACATCCTTGTATGTCGGGCCTTGGACGTGACCGCCTTCATAGCCCACCGTGGTTTCGATAACTCCGGAAATTTCACCAAGACGTGCTTCCACACTCCAGAAACAACCAGCTGCAAATGTTGCGAATGCCTTTGCCACTACAACAACCTCCTGCTTCACCCGGCAACGCAGAAGCTCTGCGCTGACAGGCACACGCATTGTGATGCTTTGAAACTGCTTTTGTCACCCTCGACAACCATGAAAAGTCGATGACCGCACCGACGAGCAAGACCTGTTAAGGTGAGCAGGCAGGACATTAAAGGTCCACGGAGATACAGACTTTGAATCGTCGAAGCTTCATTGCAAGCGCGGCCGCAGGCATGGCAACCATGACATCGAACGCACAGGGAACATCGTCGCAAAATGCGCAAAAAACCAAGGAATATTACCAACTTCGTCGCTACTCGCTGCGCAACGGCGCGGAGTTATCCACAACGCAGGATTACTTTGCCAACGCGTTGATTCCGGCGTTGAATCGCATGGGTATGGCGAAGGTTGGCACGTTCCAACTTGCAGTGGGACCGGATACGCCGAGCTACTTTGTATTAGTTTCGTCACAATCGGCGGAAACTTTGTTGACGCTGGATCATCATCTGGGAGAAGACAAGGAATTTTTATCGAAGGCCGATGCCTTCTGGAATGCGACGGCAACGGCACCTTCGTTTCAACGCGTAAGTGTGCGCATGCTGTCGGCCTTTGCGGGCTTTCCTTCGCTGGTGACACCGAAGCCGGGCAAGCGGATGTTTCAACTTCGTACATACGAAAGCCCGAGCATGGCTGCGCATGCGAAGAAGGTGGAGATGTTCGAGTCGGCGGAAATTGCCATCTTCCAACGCACAGGACTGACGCCGGTGTTCTTTGCGCATGATCTGACCGGCGATCATCTGCCCAGCCTGACCTACATGCTTACCTTCGCGGATGTGGCGGAGCTGACCGCACACTGGGCGACCTTTGTAAATGATCCGGAGTGGAAGACGCTGTCGCACAAGCCGGGCTATACCGATCCGGAGATTGTGAGCAACATCACGAACCTGTACCTGAATCCGCTGCCGAGTTCGCAGATTTGAAACGGCGCTGGTTGTTTTAGCGGCGATTGTTTTGCGACTTTGTTAACGTCTAACGCTTGAGAGTGTCTGTGTGAATGGAGACTCTCTCAAGCGTTATTGATTTTTCGTCTTAAGATTTGAGCATGAGGCTTGTTGTATCGATTGCGTTGTTTTTGCTGCTGGCGGCGACAGTGCCGTGCATGTCGCAGGCTGCGCCACAGATGGATCGTGAGACATTGCCGGGCAATGGGCTGCGTCGCACGCGGCTTTACCTGAAGGATGGCAGCTACCAGGTGGTGCTGAACTACGTTGTGAAAGGCAACAACGTCTTTTACCTTTCGGCGGAACGCGGTGCGCAGCAGGAGATTATCCCGCTGAAGTATGTTGACCTGGACGCTACTCACAAGTGGGAGCAAGAGACAGCGCAACGAAACGGCACGTCGAATGTACAGATTGATCCGGAGCTGGCTGCGGAAGAGGCTGACCGCGCTGCTCGCACACCGGAGGTGGCAACGGATTTACGTCTGCCTGATTCTGAGGCAGTGCTGGCGCTGGACACGTACCAGGGACAGCCGCAGCTTGCCATTCTGCAACAGACCGATGGTGAGTTGAATCGACAGACAGCACACAACATTCTGCGGCAGACGCTGAATCCTCTGGCCCATGCGCACCAGTTGATCGAGATCAAGGGGCAGAGCGCGCCGGTGCAATTGCATGTGAACGATCCAGAGATTTATGTGCGGCTGGATGACGATGATCCAACGTACAACGGTGGTGGCGCCTTCCGTGTGCAGACGGATCGTAACAAGGATCGCGGGATGGAGCGGACTTCACCGAAGAGTGAGTATGTGATTGTTGCCGTGGATGTGCGCCGCGATGTGCGTGTGGTGACGAGTTTCTCCATCGGCCTGCTGGGTGGAGGGAAGCGGCAGGACGATGTGGTGGAGACGACGAAGACAGTTCTGCCGGGCGGTCACTGGATGAAGATTGTGCCGAAGGAGCCGTTGCGCATAGGCGAATATGCGCTGATGGAAGTGCTGGACGAAAAGACGGTGAATACGGGCGTGTGGGATTTCGGCGTGCATCCCACGGCAGTGGCTAACCGCGACGCGATTCTGCCGCAAGCGCGGAGGGCTCCCGTGCTGGTACCGCATCGCTCGATGCCATAAGCGTGTCGATGGAAGTGCGGTCGAGGATGGAGCCGATGCCCGCAATGGCGAGATTGTCGCGCGTGGTTCCTTTGACGTGATACATCATGTCGTCCGCGGCCTTGATGATGCTTTCGACGGTGGTGGCATCGTTGGGGCAGGTGGCCATGCCGAACGATCCGCGCAGGTTCAACGACAGACCTTCTTCCACTAAAAATTTCGTTTGCCGCAGCGTGCGGAAGAGACGCAGAGCGACCTCGCGGCCGGCAGCGCGGTCATGGTTTGGTAGCAGCACGACGAACTCATCGCCACCGTAACGGAAGCCAGCGGAGTTGGGCCCGATGACGGAACGAATCATCTCACCGACCTCGCGCAGCAGGCGGCTGCCGACAAGGTGGCCGTGAGTGTCGTTCACACTCTTGAAGCGGTCGAGATCCATGAACAGCAGGCTGAAGGGAGCCTTGTCGGTGCGTGCAAGCTGTTCTTCGAGCAGCGTGTAGAGATGGCGCGCATTGAACAGTCCGGTGCAGTCGTCGGTGATGGAGAGCAGGTGGATGCGCTTCATGTCTTCAGCATTACGGATGGCGATGGCGGTGAAGTCGCAGAGGACGCGCAGGAACTGGATGGAGAAATCGCTGAGCAGATCGACCTTGCTGTTCAGAAGTTGAATGACGCCGACCACGCCTTCCGAGGTGCGGACAGGAACGCAGGCGATGGAATGAATTTCAAGGCCAGGATGGCGGCGGGAAAAGTCCTGCCAGCGCGGTTCGATGCTGGTGTCGGGCACAACCATGGGATTACCGGTTTTCGCTACCCAACCGGCAACACCTTCCCCCATGGGTACGCGCAGGCCGCGCAGGCTGTTGGAGTCTTCACCCACGGCGATGGCATAGTACAACTCATCCTGTTCTTTATCGACCAGCATCATCGACCAGCGCTCGGGGCCGAAGAACTGCGCCATCTTGGTCATGACGGTGGTGAGAACGATCTCCAGTTCGAGAGTGGAGGTCAGCGCGCGCGCGACATCGTGAAACAGGCGGGTGTAGTCCTGTTGTAGCGCCTGTGTGACTTCGAGGTGAAGATCGCGCTGAGATTTTTTGAACATGCTCTCCAATCGGATACTGCTCTGGTTCGATTCGGAACCGTCTATCCCTGATATCAAAACTTATTTTGATGTGGTGAATGGACCACCCAATTCCATTTTGCCTCGTATCATGGCACACCCCCTTTACCGGGATGATTCTCTTTGCGACGATTCGGCTTGCGAAGGCCTTGCAGATGCTTCAACCGCCAATCTGAACCATCGAGCGAAATGGCTTGGCAAAACCGGCCTCACCAATATGATGCCGTTCTTCCTTGCCGAGAACAATTCTGCGGATATAAGAATTCAGTTCTTCGTCAGGTGTGCCCTGCTGTATGAAGCGATGAAGGTTGTGATCACGTTGTGAAAACAGGCAGGTGCGCAACTTGCCGTCGCTGGTGAGACGAATGCGGGAACAGTGACCACAGAAGGGGCGCGATACCGGTGCAATGATGCCGATCTCGCCCACGCCATCGGCAAAACCGTAACGGCGTGCGGTTTCGCTGGGGTGATTCGGCGGCAGAGGCACGAGTTCGACACTGCGCGAGAGGCGCTCCAGAATCTCCTGCTCTGTAACCACCGCGTCGCGCGACCAGATGCGGTCTTCTTCGAGCGGCATGAACTCGATGAAACGCAGGATGACACCTTCACGCCGGGCAAATTCACCAAAGGCTTCGATCTGCGAATCGTTGTGCCCACGTAGCAGAACACAGTTGACCTTGACCGGCGAAAGGCCTGCATCCTGCGCGGCGTGAATGCCGTCGAGCACGCGCTGAAAGGCTCCGGCGACGCGCGTCATGCGGGTGAAGACTTCCGACTCCACCGCGTCGAGACTCACTGTAACGCGGGTCAGACCTGAGCGCTTCAGGTCGTGCGCCATGGATGCCAGCAGGTGGCCGTTGGTGGTAAGCGCGATATCGAGTGGATGGCCGTTCGGAGTGGGTGTTCCGTCGGCGTTGAAGGCTGTGCGCAAACGGGCGATCTCGCGGATGAGTTCGACCAGCCCTGAACGCAGGAGAGGTTCGCCGCCGGTGAGTCGTACCTTCTCCACGCCCATGCTGACGAGCAGTTGGATCATGCGCAGATAGTCAGGCATGGGCAACTCTGCCGAGCCGGTTCCGCCCTGGCCGGTGCGGCAGTAGATGCAGCGGTAGTTGCAGCGATCGGTAACGGCTACCCGCAGGTCGGTGATGATGCGGCCAAGACGGTCGTGCAGGCGCACTTCGCCTGTCGCCGATTCTGGGATGCCTGGTTCCGGGATGGGTGGAAGGACTGGCATACTGCCTATGCCTTTCAGCCTATGTTCATTCGATGCGCGCAGGTTGGAGGCGGAAACAGCAAGCCCGTGCCGGAGCACGGGCCTGATGTCTATAAGACGGAAGACTTAGTAGCTGGTGAACTCGTGGAAGCCGCCGCGCAGCGCCATGCCCCGGAGGAAACACACCAGCGATACCGTGCCCGTTACGCAGGACCAGTAGAACATGGGGTGCGACCAGCCGGGCGAGTGGGTGAGATCGAGCCCGACCCAGAGAAGCCCCACCAGCAGCGTAACGATCAGCGTTTGCAGACCGATGACCAGCAACAGCTGTCCGCGACGGCGACGGCGATCCAGAACCTCGACTTCATCGGGGGTCAGATGGCGCTCGGAAACGACTACAGGTGCGTGGCTCATGGCTGCAAAATGCTCCTACAGGAATCTAACTGGTATTACACCATATCCGGTGCAGGATGCGGTGCGGAAATCTGTGCGACTAGTCGATAAACGCCATGGTCTTCAAACCGGCGATTTCAAAACGCTTGCGGCAGCGGGGATTGGAGCAGTTGGCGGTGTCGTCGCGCAGCACCATGTAGTTCTGCGCCTTGGCGAAACGGGCGCGGTCGCGGTCGTCGGCGCGGCAGGAAAGCTGGCGCTTCTTGCGGCGAACGAGCCAGTTCAGTTGATACTCACCCGCTACGCCACACCTGGAACAGACGAGCGTGTGGGTTCGGAGTTCGGTTCGTTCGTCAAAGAAATCGCGCTCTTCCACACGGCACCTCCGGGCATACATACTGCGTTGCCCTGCATGGAGGATAATGCTTTTCGCGCGTCTGTTGCATCTGTTCACACAGGGAAACTGGTTATGAGTAAAGCGAAGAAGAAGACGTTTTCGGCCACGCAGGCCGTGAAAGCCAATGCACGCGAACGGCTGGGCACGCCGCCGCCGGAGATTGTTTTGCCGGACGACAAGACGCGTTCCGGCAGGCGTGCGTCCAAACACAAGGAAACGTTGCAGAAGCTGCTGCAACGGGAGGAAGAACGATGAAATATCCCCTGGCTGCCGCTCTTTGTGCGGCAGCACTTTATACTGGCTCCGCTATGTCCCAGGTAAACCAGACACTCAGCATCAACAAGGACAATCGCAGCATTACCGTGAGCGCCACGGATACGGCTTATGCCATGGCCGACCAGGCCGTGGTGAGCATTGGCTACCAGGCTTATGGAGAAGACGAACAGGGTGCTTATGCGGAAGGCTCGCGACGTTCGAATGCGATTACCGATGCACTGGCGGCGGCGCATGTCCCCGCCGAAAGTATTGAGAGCCAGGACCAGAACCTGCAGCCGCTGAATGAATATGAGTTGAAGAACCTACCTGCTTCGCTGAAGAACGAGAAGTTTCGCATTACGCAGAGCTGGATCGTGCGCACCACTCCGGACGATGCGGCACGCGTGCTCGACATTGCAGTGAAAGCAGGAGCGAACCAGAGCGGCAGCATTGGCTGGGAGATGAAGGATTCGTCGGCGCTGGAGGCGGCCGCGTCGGCCAAGGCGCTGGCGCATGCGCAGGCTATCGCAGCACGCATGGCGGAGGGTCTACACATCAAGGTGGGGCCGCTGCTGTATGCGTCGAACCAGCCGCAGGAACCGGTGGTTCGTCCGATGGTGGCGATGCGTGCGATGGCTGCTCCGAAGATGGATACGAAACCGCTCAGCATTTCCACACGCCGGGTTTCGGCTGCTTCGACGGTGTTTGCCATCTTCGCGATTGAGTAGGTTGTTGCGACATATAGGTTTTGAAAGGGTCCGGCTTTAGCCGGGCCCTTTCAAAACCCGAGACCTGTTTGATGCAGGCGTATAAACAAGACAAGCTCTGCGCGAGCCGCAAATCGACGAGCTACAGATAAACAACGCGATGCCAGAGATGATCGAAACCAACGAGCAGACACACACGACCGCCGAGATTCCCCGCCCGCTGCCGGAAGCCGAGGCCATCTATCGCCGCTGGCTGACGCATCTGGATGCGGAGTTCACGCGGCATACCGGCGTCACGCAACGCAGCGAGATTGTGCGCGATGAACTGCACATGATCTTCCTGGGGCGACCGCACGGTGGGCGGATGAACGCCATGCTGATCTCCGAACTGCCGATGAATGTGCTGGCGGAGTCGTTCGATCCGCGCAATGCTGTGCTGCCTGCCGAACTGGAGCCGGATCTGGATGCGGAACGCTTTCGCAACATCAAACCGCTGATCTGGTTCTGGCGGTGCTTTGACCGCTCGGTGCTGGGTTTGAACCTGTGGCTGGGTCTGCGCTTTCGCGCGATGCTGGGCCGCCACATCTTCGCGGGCATGGGACGCAATGTGCGCTTTTATCGCGATGTGGTCTTCGAACGCGGCTACACGCTGACCTTTGCGGACGACACGATTGTTCGTCCCGGCACACGCATTCTCGACCGCGAAGCAGGCACGCTGAGCGGTGTCATTGAGTAAAGGCTGTTGTTTCCTGCCCCACCTCGCTGGTTCATTTTTCAGAGGTTGGCGGCTGCACTGATAGACTCGGCTGAGCACCATGAGCCAGGAATCCGCACTTATACTGTTTGAATTTGCCGCACTGATCTTTGCGTTTACCTTCCACGAATTTGCGCATGCGTGGACGGCTTCGTATTTCGGTGACCAGACGGCGCGCCTGATGGGACGCGTGACACTGAACCCCATTAAGCATCTTGATCCGCTGGGCTCTGTGATTCTGCCGCTGCTTTCGGCGTTTTCGCATTTTCCGCTGATTGGCTGGGCGAAACCGACGCCGGTGACCACACGTAATCTGCGCAACGTGAAGCGCGACGATCTGCTGGTAACACTGGCCGGGCCTGCATCGAACATACTGCTGGCGGTGATCTCACTGCTGCTGCTGCTGCTGATCAAGTTTGTATTTCCCGGTGGACGCCTGGCTGTGCTGAATGCGGCGATGCTCTCCATGAGGATTGAAGGCGCGACGTTGCAGGGCGTTTCGGTGATGTATCCGCTGGCAATGCTGCTGTACTGCTCGGTGGTGATTAACCTGCTGCTGGCGATCTTCAACATGCTGCCGGTGCCACCGCTGGATGGATCGCGGCTGCTGCGGCACTATCTGCCGTATAACGCGCTGAAGATGTACGACAGCATCGGCGGCTTTACCAACCTGATCATCCTGTACCTGCTGATGCGCAGCGGCATTCTTACGATGCTGTATGCACCGGCGTTCAGCCTGTTCAATCACATGCTGCTGCCGGAGTATCTGCGCTAGTTCGGGTATCAGGTTCAGACAGAATTGTCTTGCCTCGGATATTCTTAGCTTGAGAAAGCCATGAGTGAAACAAACATCAAGCGTCGCGTGCTGAGCGGCATGCGGCCCACGGGCCGTCTGCACCTGGGCAATTACATGGGAGCACTCTACAACTGGGTGCGCATTCAGCACGACTATGACTGCTATTTCTTCATTGCAGATATTCATGCACTGACCACGGACTATGCTAATCCGGGCAACGTGGGCGAGAAGTCGCGCGAGGTGGCACTGGATTTTCTGGGTGCCGGGCTGGAACCGGAACAGTGCGTGATCTTCAAGCAGAGCGACGTACCGCAGCACTGCGAACTGAATACGCTGTTCGGCATGTTTACTCCGCTGGGATGGCTGGAGCGTGTGCCCACCTACAAGGACCAGCAGGAACAGCTTCGCGAAAAAGACCTGGCTACCTTTGGCTTTCTTGGGTATCCGCTGTTGCAGTCGGCTGACATTCTGCTGTACAAGGCGGATTTCGTTCCTGTTGGGCAGGACCAGGTGTCGCACGTGGAACTGACGCGCGAGGTGGCTCGCCGCTTTAACCAGCTCTACGCTTCGGCGACGACGCCGGAGGTGACCGCTGCCGAGTCAGACAAGGAATTGATGAAGGCCGAGATCAGCGAAAACGTGCTGGAGCGCCAGATTCTTCCGGAGCCGAAGGTGCTGCTGACACCTTCGCCGAAACTGCCCGGCCTGGATGGCCGGAAGATGAGCAAAAGCTACGGCAATACGCTGGGACTGACCGAACCGGACGACGATATCCGCAAAAAGATCCGCACCATGGTGACAGACCCGGCGCGGGTTCGTCGTACAGACGCGGGCAACCCGGATGTGTGTCCGGTGGGCGATCTGCACAAGGTCTTCTCGCCGGCGGAGACGCTGGCGAAGGTGTACGAAGGCTGCCGCAGTGCTTCGATCGGCTGCATTGAATGTAAGGGATGGGCGGCGGACGGGATTGTGCGGGAGATTGCACCCATCCGTGAACGTCGCGCGGAGTACGCCGCACGGCCGCAACTGGTAACCGAGATTCTTGCCCATGGCGCCGAACGCGCCAGAAAGACGGCGGAAGCCACGATGGTTGAAGTGCGAAGCGCTATTGGATTGTAAGAACGATAGCGTTTCAACAAAGGCAGGATTGCAGACAGCCAATTTCCTGCTTCCCGCATCCAATTCAACCTGTAGAAAACCACTGACCTTAAGGAGACCGCATGACGAAGGCTGAGCTTGTGGACGGTGTTACCGCTTCAGGCGATCTGACCCGACGCGACGGCGAAGTGATTGTTGACACGTTTTTTGAAGGCGTGATCGATGCCATCCGCAATGGCGATAAAGTGGAGATTCGCGGCTTCGGTTCTTTCCGCATTCGCCAGAGAAATGCCCGCACCGGACGCAACCCCAAAACCGGTGCCAAGGTAGAGGTTCCGGCAAAACGCGTCCCCTACTTCAAACCCTCCAAAGAACTTCGCGACCTGCTGAATCCCGGCGAAGCCGCACAGTCGTAAATCCCTACTCAGCATCCATGAAACGTTGAAAGCCGGCAGCGTAGTCTGCCGGCAATTCGCGTTTGGACATCTCGCGATCCACCACGATGTGCGTAGTCTCACCTTCGGTGAGTAGCTTGCTGTCGGCCAGACGAACGACCTGGTAGGCGATTTTCAGCAGCGATCCGCGCAGTGCGGTGATACGTGTGCGTATGGCAATCTCGTCGTCGTAGCGCGCGGGTGCGCGGTAGCGGGCCTCCACACCGACTACGGCGATCATGCAGCCGTGCTCCTTTTCCAGGTCGGCATAGATAAGTCCGATGGAGCGCATGAGCTCCACACGCGCTACTTCAAACCAGACCAGGTAATTCGCGTGATAGACGACGCCCATCTGGTCGGTCTCCGCGTACCGAACCCGTAGACGCGCTTCGGCGTGCCAGGAATCCCACATGGCTTTCAGTGTAGCGGGCATTCCCTCAGGGGCTGAAGCCCCCCACACTTTTCTGCACTTTTATGGCACGGCTGAAGCCATGCCCCTTCAAAACACTCTTTTACGCGGAATATCTGCGGCAGGGCTGAAGCCCCTGTCGTATGCGTTCGGAATGCGCCATAAACTTCAACCCGCTAATCTAAGCTTGAACCATGGGTAGAATTCCCTCAGCGGCTGAAGCCGTCGGATTCTGCGGCACTCTGCGGCAGGGCTGAAGCCCTACCCTTTCGAAAGCACGGGCGAATATGACCCAGGTGGACAAGATGAGTGATGCTGCGCTGCTGGTGATCGATGTACAACAGGATTTTCTGCCGGGTGGGTCGCTTGCGGTGCCCGAAGGCGATACAGTGATTGCGCCGATCAATCGGATGGGCGCGCACTTTGCCAACGTGATTCTTACGCAGGACTGGCATCCGCAGGGCCACATCTCCTTTGCGTCAACCCACGGCAAACGACCGTTTGTGGACACGGTGGAAGCAAGCTACGGCACGCAGACGCTGTGGCCTGACCACACGATGCAACAGAGTCGTGGCGCCGAACTATCTCCTCAGTTGAACCTGCCGCACGCTGGCCTGATTGTGCGCAAGGGGTTTCGCAGGGACGTGGACTCCTACTCGGCCTTTCTGGAGAACGATCACCGCACCTCGACCGGGCTCGCAGGGTATCTGCGTGATCGCGGGATTACCGACCTCTATTTATGCGGGTTGGCGTGGGATTACTGCGTGGGCTACTCGGCTTTGGACGGCCACGACCTGGGCTTTCGCATCACCGTGATAGAAGATGCGACACGTGGCATTGCGCTGGAGTCTATTGCTCCAATGACGCAGCGCTGGATGGACAAGGGGATTCGCATTGCTCTGAGCGACGAGCTTTTCTAAAACCGGATCGCATATTGTTTTAAAGCAGGTTTGCGAAATGCAATATCAGGAACCTGCACAAACATCCTGCAAACCCACATCTCGGCACTTCGTGCTGTTCTCGACGCCGCTCTTCGCGGCGTGTCTCCTGCGGCTGGTTTAAGGGTATTGCTGGTTGCGTTTTTCGTTGCAGAACAGCCTTTCAAACCATGAATGCCGTATTACACCCATAGACGGTGGCCGCATAGTTACTGGTTTGGTTCTTTTCTGTTTTTCTTCTGGAATTCGGGGGTGTTTCTCCTGATTCCCTCTTGACTTTCGAGTTACCCCGTATCAGAGTAGGAACATCGCGGTCGTTTTTTATCGGACGTGCGCGATATGGGGCCTTGCTCTGGCACCCATCCGCTACAAGACAATATGGCAACCATGATGGCGCCCGTCGAACAGCGGGAGGTATTGCGTTGTGACCATTGCAGCCTGGTTCAGTTTCGCCCGGCAAATTCACTGTGTCGCAAGTGCCGCAAGCCACTGGACGTGGAAGAGCCCGAGCCGGTTGCGGCTCCCGCGCTTTCGCTGGTGCAGCCCGCTGCACAGGCAGAGGACAGCGGATTGCAGGTGGCCACGGCTGTGCGCGATCTGCGCCGTGTGCGCAACCTGAGCCAGCGGCAGCTTGCAGGCCGCATGAACGTTCCCCGTACTTATATCAGCAAGATTGAAAACGGCAAGGCAATGCCTACGCTGAGCAGCCTGGAGCGTCTGGCCAAGGCTCTGCAGGTGGACATCTCCGCCCTGCTGCGCGATGCAAAGACTCGCCACAAGGACGAGGCCGCCGTGCTGCTGGCCGATCCGTTCCTGGCGGAGATTGCGCAGTACTGCGGACAGCTTGACGCTTTGCAGAAATCCATCTTCCTGAACCATGTACGCGAACTGGCCAGTGGCCGTCGCCGCATGGCTTAAGGGCTGGACGAGCCGCTACCTCCCTTCCTCGAATCCGGGGCCTGTCCATCTTGCAAAGGTGGATAGGCCTTGGCAACTGCCCGATATATCTCCCGGATTGCAACAGCCATGCGGACCGTGCTAGTTTCGAGCGGGAGTGATTCTGCCTCCCTGGAGCTGTGATTTGCCCTTGACCCAGCCTTTGCGTGTCCACGAGCTTTCCCCCGAGGAGCTTGCGGTCTATCGCACACTGGACACCACAAGGATGCCGGAACATGTTGCCATCATTATGGATGGCAATGGACGCTGGGCAGGCAAGCGCGCCATGAAGCGCTTCCTGGGCCATCAGCAGGGCGCAGAGAGCGTTCACTTTGTGGTGGAGACGGCATCGCGCATCAATCTTCCTTTCGTTACGTTGTATGCATTTTCGCTGGAGAATAATCTGCGTCGGCCCAAGTCGGAAGTCACCTTCCTGATGAAGCTGCTGCGGAATTACCTGACCGGCAACGTGCGTCGCATGAACGATAACAATGTGCGCATGCGCTACATTGGCCGCACCCACGAACTGCCGGAAGAGGTGCAGGAGACGATGCACTGGGCCGAGGCAGAGACCGCAAAGAACACCGGCACCACGCTGACGCTGGCCTTGAACTACGGTTCGCGCGCGGAGATTGTGGATGCTACGCGTTCGCTGCTAAGCGATCTGATGGCTGAGGCACATCGCCGGGGCTGTTCGGTGGAAGACCTGCTGAGCGTACATGGTGGCGTGGAATCAATCGACGAAGAGATCCTGTCGCGCCATATGTACACACACGACATGCCCGATCCCGATCTTCTGATCCGGACGAGTGGTGAACTGCGCATTTCAAACTACCTGTTGTGGCAGATCGCCTACTCCGAGCTGTACATTACGGACCTGCTATGGCCGGACTTCCGCGGAGTTCATCTGTTGGAAGGCATTGCCGCCTATCAGCAGCGCAGCCGACGCTTTGGCGGTCTGGACACGGAAGACACGGACGAAGCTCTTCCCGATCCGCAGATGCCGGCAATGGCCAGCAGGTAGACGCATGCGGACAGTGGACCGCATCTTCGGTTGGTTGTTGCTGGCGACGAGCCTGTACCTGGCCGTGTTTCTGGGACGGGCGTATCCGAGAAGCGCGGTGGCGCTGGTGTTCTGCACGGCTCTTTGCGACATTCTGCTGGCGGCCATGAACCTGATGCGAGCAGAACGTCCGCACGATGCAACGTTGGCACAGGTGTGCGTGGCAGGCAACATGATCTTCGGCATACTGATAGGGATTATTGCGTGGACGACGCAGAGCCGCCTGATACCGACGCTGATCGCCGCACTATGCCTGGTGTTGTGGCTGTTCAGCCTGCGTACACAGCGGCGTAGTCGTCCCTTATAAGAATTGCAATCGATTTAAAATTGGCATAGGATTTTAATCAGAGTTGGGAGTGTCAACCTTATTGACACGTTAGGCGACTAGCTCTTCTGGCTATCCAGAATCTTTAAGGGCTGCCAGTGGCGGCCCCGGATGTTCCCGTGTTTCTGGACTCGCGCGCATCCCGGTTGATCCAACTCGCCGATCTCGTTTCTTACGCTATCTTCCGAAAATATGAACATAATGATGAGAGCCTTTACTCGGTGATCGAAGGCTGCTTTGATGCAGAAGGTGGAGTGAAACATGGTCTCTACTGCCGGTAAATTATGAAGCGAATTCTGACTGCGTCGGTTCTTATCGTCGTTGTATTTGCGCTGATCTTCTGGGGGAACCAGTTGGCGCTGTTCCTGGTTTCCGCACTGGTTGCCCTGCTGGCGGCGCACGAATACCTGTCGCTGACACGGTCGGGCGACGAAGCTGTGCCGGGCTGGTGGATGCTGCCCGCCGTGGCGCTGCTGTTTGTAGTAACGCACTGGCGTCCATTGGACTCGCCTTTGCCGGTGTTGAGTGCGCTGGGATTGAGCCTGTTGACGATTATCTCGTTCCGCGAGGCGGGTAGCGGGCATCTGGATCGCGTGCTGCCGATTGCTTCGGCGGGATTCTTTGGCCTGATCTACATTGCCTATCCGCTTACGCTGCTGCCGCAGATTGAAGCACGCGAGAACGGGCCTACGCTGCTGATCTTCCTGATGCTGGTGGTATGGACCGGCGATATTGCGGCGCTGTACATAGGCAAAGCCTTTGGCAAACGTAAGCTGGCTCCGGCGCTGAGTCCGAACAAAACCGTGGAGGGCGCGATTGCGTCGATTGCGGGTTCGGTGCTGATTGCGCTGGCGTTGAACGGCGTGTGCGAGCTGTTTGCGCGACGCGGCAGCACTCTGCTGCACATCTCGCAGCCGCTGTGGGAGACGCTGCTGCTGGCGGCGCTGGTCAACGTTGCCGCACAGGTGGGCGACCTGCTGGAGAGCGCAATGAAGCGCGGCGTGGGCGTGAAGGATTCGGGCACTCTACTGCCGGGGCACGGCGGCATCCTCGACCGCATCGACGCTCTGCTGGTAGCTGCTCCTGTGCTGTGGTATCTGCTGCTTCTGAAAGAGGCGGTAGGGTTTGGCTGGTTCTAAGGCCATCGTCGGTATTCTCTCAGCGGCTGAAGCCGCTTGCTTTTGCAGGATTTTTGCGGCACAGCTGAAGCATTTCCCGCTAAGCAGCAGAGCAAGTCGAGAGTGTTTGCGCCGTTTTCTCTCAAAGAAAACGGCATGCGTGGATGTTCATCGAAACCACGGGATTGCGGGAAATGCTCTGAAGCCGTGCCCTTACGATTCGTGCCTCAAGTTTTTTGAGTTGGGGAGAGGAAAGCGATTCGTGCGTTGCACGAAAACCCACCTTGGCTTCGCGAAGGGTGGGGTCCCGTTTTATTGAAACCTCTGCTGCGATGTGCAGATATTGCGTGGGTTTCACAGATTGCTAGCGAGGAATAGGCGCTCGGTCTGAGAAAATAGAGCGTGATGAAGAAGATCGCCATTCTTGGTTCTACCGGCTCGATTGGAACCAGCACCCTGGATATCTGCGAGCGTTATCCGGAGCGCTACCAGGTGCTCTCGCTGGCCGCGGGATCGAACCTTGACCTTGCCTACGAGCAGTGTGTGCGTTGGCGTCCGCAGGTGGTCTCGGTGGCCACGGAAGCCATCGCCGATGCGCTGGTACAGAAGCTGAAAGCTACAGGCATTACCGGGATTGAAGTTGTTCACGGGACAGAAGGCACGGTCCGCGTGGCGACTCTGCCCGAGGTGAATTTCGTGGTAAGCGCGATTGTCGGCGTAGCAGGGCTGGAAG
>Ga0153956_1000389_pt1 | contig 51643 bp, 51 predicted proteins | sample TSFL040MetaG_FD_104704 | JGI IMG/M metagenome (GOLD analysis project Ga0153956, IMG submission 104704) | Attine ant fungus gardens microbial communities from Florida, USA - TSFL040 MetaG | ecosystem: Host-associated > Fungi > Mycelium > Unclassified | place: USA: Florida, Wekiwa Springs... | reverse complement strand
TCGCGGCGGCCCCAGCTTCGCCTCTCCTCCGTCGAGGCTCGCTGAACCGCCCTGCTCTCGCGGCGGCCCCAGCTTCGCCTCTCCTCCGTCGAGGCTCGCTGAACCGCCCTGCTCTCGCGGCGGTCAGCGCCGCCGCCGTCGGCATCCTCGGTGTGGTGGCTGCATCGACGCTGACGACCAGCAACCCGGCCGACGCCGCGCCCGCCGCCTGCACGGCCGCCGGGCTCGCCAGCACTGCCAGTGGCGTACTGGGCCAGGCCGGCGGATTCCTCAACGACCACCCGGAGACCAACGACGTGCTGACCAACGCGGCCACCATGCCGGCGGACCAGGCCAAGTCCACGGTGCAGGGCTACTTCATCGGCCACCTCGACCAGCTGTCGACCCTGCAGGGCATCGCCCAGCCGCTCACCGACCTCAAGAGCCAGTGCGGCATCGCGGTCTCGCCGACCCAGCTGGCCACGCTGCTGGAGACCGTCAGCAAGTAGGTCCGGGCCATGGCCCTGGTGATCACTGACCACGAACGGGCCGCGCTGAACCAGGCGGCCGGTTTCGGGCTGTTCGCCGCGATCACCGGACGCCGGTCGCGTCGGTTCCCGGTGGGCGGCGCCATTCCAGACGGTGCGCTGGCCTACACCAGCCGCCGTCCGGTACAGCCGTTGTCCGAGGTCGAACGGGCCCTGCTGCTGTCGCTGATGGCCGGCACCACCGGCTGGCACGACGGCATCGCGCACCATCCCGGGTACGCCCCGGCGCTGCCGAACTACCCCGGCAGCGCCGCCGGGCGGACCATGCCGTCGGCGGCGGGCTTTCACACCAGCCAGCTGTTCTTCACCGACGACACCGGCTGCTATCTGCTGCCCACCCGCGACCAGACGCCGCGAGAGTTCGACAGCATCGAAGCGTGGATCGGCCATACCGCCGATTCCTATCTGCGACTCTCGGATTCCCGCCTGGAACTGCCCCGCGAAGAGCCCTATATGGAGGGCCACAACACCTGGATCGGCAATCATCCGGGCAGCCTGCTGGCGTTCAGCGTGGCGGACCTGGCCGAACATCTGCTGGAGAATCTGTGGTTCTTCGCGGCCAACGGCTATCCGATCACCGATGACATCACTGGCCGCGACATCCCCGGCGTGCAGGCGTTCTCCGGTTTGGCGCACGCCGACGACCCGATACCGCTGTCGTTCGTGGAGCAGTACACCCTGACCGAGGCCAGCGCCGAGTTGTCCATCGCGGCCCACAACGGTGCACTGGGCTTGCAGGCAATGGGCTTGGGCGGCTGGATCTTCGACGGCCTGGACCGGTTGTCGGTGCTGGGCGGTTCGGGTGACCCGCGTGCACCCGGATTGGGATTCGTCGCTGACACCAATCCGCGTTGGCCGTTCCCGAATGTCACCGGGTTACCCGGCTACTTCGAGACGCTCAGTCCTCCGCATGTGACCTCGGTCGCCGAGGGTGTGCGCAGGCTGGTGGCCCGCAAGTTCGGGCCGGGCGGGCCGTCGCACCCCGAAACCCCGGGTCCGTGGTCGGACAGCCCGGTCGTGCGCGGTTCGGCACTGCCACCCGACGGCATCGCCGAACTGGTCACCTGCGAGGCGTCCTACATTTACGACACCTTCGGCAAGCTGCCGGGGACCGTCCCGACCGTGCACGTGCTGATGTACCTGCAGGCCCAGCATCTGGACACCGACTTTTACGACGAGTTCTATTCCCCCGGTGCGTATCTGCGCAGCCACGCCGAGCACCAGCGTTGCTGGCACGCATCATGATGCGTGCCACTGATGATATGATGCGCACGTGCGCACCACGGTCAATATCGACGACCACCTCCTCGCGGAAGCGAAGGTCTTAGCCGCGAGGACATCGAGGCCGCTCGGGTCGATCCTGGACGATGCGTTGCGCGCTATGCTCCACCGCGACACCGGTTCGAGGGCTCGCCAGGTATTCGAACTTCCGACGCACGGTAACGGCGGCCTGCAACCCGGCGTCGACCTCGATGACAAGGACGCCCTCGCCGAATTGCTAGGCGACAATGCTGCTCCTTGACGTCAACGTCTGCATTTACGCCATCCGCAAAGACAGTCCCGACCACACCGGATATCGCCACTGGGTCAACGACGCGCTCAACGGAGACGAGCCCGTCGGGATAAGCGATCTCGTACTGTCGGGGGTGATCCGGATCATCACCAACCATCGGATATTTCATCAGCCGAGCACCACCCAGCAGGCGCTGGAATCTTGCCACGCACTCCGCTCAGCTCCTGCCGCAGTCCCGCTACAGCCGGGCCAGCGACACTGGGAGATCTTCGGCTCGCTGTGCCGGCAGACGAACGCCAAAGGCAACGCCGTTCCCGACGCGTATCACGCTGCTTTGGCCATCGAAAACTGCGCAACCTGGATCACCACTGACCGCGGTTTTTCCCGCTTTCCCGGACTACGCTGGCGAAACCCTCTGCACTGAACGAATTCCGACGTAGGCCAGTGCCGGCGCGAGCAGCGCGACCCCTCGTACGTCCCTTTTCAGGCAGTCTGTGCCAAGGTCATTGGCGTGCCCACCAACGGATGCGCCGAGTGCGGTTTCGGGTTCGAAGAGGATCCCCCCGCAGTGTGGCGTCGCTGCTGGCCCGCGCCCACCACGAGCTTGTGCATCATGAGCTGGACCTACGGCGAGGAGCTGAACTGGTGCGGTGCGAGGCGAGGCGAGGCGCCGAATGTCTTCGACACCCTGGGCAAGTCGCCCGGTTCCTCGAACGCACCGACGTCAGCACCGGATGTCAGCTAGATTGCGGTCCATGAATCGAGCGGATGTCACCTTCCTTTCCGCTGGAACACCTTGCGCGGGCTGGCTCTATCGTCCGAGCGACGCCGCCGGCGACACCCCGTGCGTCGTCATGGCGCACGGTTTCGGGTTGAGACGCCACGATGGACTGGCCGGCTACGCAGCAGCGCTGACTCAAGCCGGGGTCGCGGTGCTCGTCTATGACCATCGCTATCTGGGCGATTCGGAAGGCGAACCCCGGCAACGTATTCGGACGTCAGAGCAGCTCGAGGATCGGTTCGCCGCGATTGCCTTCGCACGAACGCTCGATGGGATTGATCCCGACCAGATCATCCTGTGGGGCTACTCGCTCAGCGGTGGAACCACGCTGGAGGCAGCCGTCGCTGATCAACGCGTGGCCGGTGCGATCCTGCTCTGCCCCTTCCTCGACGGCAGGTGGCGGATAGCGCACGGCCTGAGAACGCAGCCACGCAATGCGCTGTGGCTGATGCCGCAGGCACTGCGCGACGCACTGATACCGGTGGCCGCCGCCCCCGGCGGCCGCGCCGGACTCACCTTCCCCGGTGAACTCGACGGATTTCTGTCAGTTGTGGCACCCGGTTGGCGCAACGAAGCGCACGCCGGCCTGGCACTGCCGTTGCCGCGCTGGCGTCCGGTTGCGCAGGCGAGAAAGTTCACCTGCCCAGTGCTGATCCAGGCCGGCGAACGAGATATCTCGGTGTCAGCGCGGGCCATCGCTCGTGTCGCCGAGCGGGCACCACGAGCGACCCTGAAGAACTACGACGTCGACCACTTCGAACCGTTCTGCGACGGTCATTCATCCCAGATCATCGACGATCAGGTCGGCTGGCTCAGAGCTCTCGTACGAGCCTGAGGCCACCGCCAGAAACTACAACCAGGTGTCGTCGGTGGTGGCGGTGAGGAATGCCTCCAGGTCGTCGCGCCAGTGCGCCGGAGTGGTCTTGTCCGGCTCGATGCCGGTGTAGTCACCGCGGTAGAACAGCAGCGGCCGCGGCTTCACCTCCGGCACATCCGACAGCGACTGCACCGCGCCGAACACCACGAAGTGGTCGCCGCCGTCATGCACCGAGGCCACCGTGCAGTCGATGTGAGCCAGGGATCCGGCCAGGATCGGCGACCCCAGCGGGGACGGGCTCCAGTCCACGCCGGCGAACTTGTCCGGCTCGCGGGAGCCGAAGCGGGCGCAGACGTCCTTCTGCTCCTCGGCCAGGATGTTGACGCAGAATTTTCCGCTGGACTCGATGGCCTGCCAGGACCGCGACTGCTTGGTCGGGCAGAACAGCACCAGCGGCGGGTCCAGCGACAGCGCGGCGAACGACTGGCAGGCAAAGCCGACGGGGACGCCGTCATCCACGGTGGTGATGATCGTGATGCCGGTGCAGAACTGGCCCAACGCATTTCGGAATGCTCGGGGGTCGATCTGCGGTGTGGTCATGTCGCGCGGCCTACTTGAAGCCGACGCTGAAGTCGTGGCCCCACAGGCTGATCCCGACGCTCTCGCGGGCGATCCAGCTCTCGTCCTCGACTTCCAGTCCTTCGCAACCGAATTCCATGTCGAAGCCACCGGGCGTCTTCATGTAGAAGGACAGCATCTTGTCGTTGATGTGCCGGCCCAGCGTGGCCGACATCTTCACATTCCGACGGTTGGCACGGTCCAGGCACAGCCCGACATCGTCGGAGTTCTCCACCTCGACCATCAGGTGCACGATGCCGGTCGGGTTGGGCATCGGCATGAACGCCAGCGCGTGGTGACGCGGGTTGCAGCCGTAGAAACGCAGCCACACCGGGTCGCCGTCCGCCGGGCGGCCCGCGATCTGCGGCGGGAGCCGCATCGAGTCGCGCAACCGGAAGCCCAATACATCCTGGTAGAACGCCTGCGCCGCGGCATCGTCGTCGCAGGTGAGGACCACGTGCCCCAGCCCCTGTTCCGCCGTGACGAAGGTGTGGCCGTACGGGCTGACGAAGCGCCGGCCCAGGTACTGGATTCCGTAGAACGCCTCAAGCGTGTTGCCCGCGGGATCCTGGAAGCGGATCAGGCCCTCGACCTTGCGGTCGAGGAGCTCATCCCTGGTGCCCTCCGCGAACTCGACACCGGCCGCGGTCAATGTCCGCCGCAGCTGCTCCAGGGCCGGAGCATCCGCCACCTCCCAGCCGGAGACCAACAACCGGTCGCTCTCGCCGGGCACAATCACCAAGCGGGCCGCGACATCATCCATCCGCAGGTAGAGCGCGCCCGGAACAGTGCCCTCGCCCTCAACCATGCCGAGCACCTTGAGCCCGAACTCACGCCACGCGGCGACGTCAGTGGACTCAATGCGCATGTAACCCAGCGCTTTGATCGTCGTCATCCCCGGATACCTCAGACCATGGTGTCGCCGGGCGGCAACCCGAACTCGTGGTTGCCGAAGATCATGTATGCGCGCTCCGGGTCGTTGGCCGCGTGCACCCGACCCGCGTGCGCGTCACGCCAGAACCGTTGCACCGGAGCGTCGTTGGACAGCGCGGTGGCGCCGGCCGCCTCGAACAGCCGGTCGATCGAGGCGATGGCACGGCCGGTGGCACGGACCTGGTCACGCCGGGCGCGGGCGCGCAGCTCGAACGGGATCTCCTGGCCGGCGGACAGCAGCGCATATTCGTCACCGACGTTGCCGATCAGCTGACGCCAGCCGGCGTCGATGTCACTGGCGGCCTCGGCGATCCGGACCTTGGCGAACGGGTCGTCCTTGGCCTTCTCGCCGGCGAATGCCGCGCGCACCCGCTTGCCCTGGTGCTCGACGTGAGCCTCGTAGGCGCCGTAGGCCATTCCCATGATCGGCGTCGAGATGGTGGTCGGGTGGATGGTGCCCCATGGCATCTTGTAGACCGGTGCGGTGTTGGTCTCATAGCCGCCGGCGGTCTGGTCGTTCATCGCCCGGTAGGACAAGAAGCGGTGCCGCGGCACGAAGGCGTCCTTGACCACGACGGTGTTGCTGCCGGTGCCGCGCAGGCCCACCACGTGCCAGACATCGTCGATGCGGTAGTCGGAGATCGGGATCAGGAAGCTGCCGAAGTCGACCGGCTTGCCGTCCTTGATCACCGGACCACCGAGGAACGCCCAGGTGGCGTGGTCACAGCCCGACGACCAGTTCCACGAACCGTTGACGATGTAGCCGTCGGCGGTCTCGGTGACGACACCGGCACCCATCGGGGCGTAGGACGAGGAGATCCGGACGCCTGTGTCCTCACCCCAGACGTCTTCCTGAGCCTGCTGGTCGAACAGCGCCAGGTGCCAGTTGTGCACGCCGATGATTCCGGCGACCCACCCGGTGGATCCGCAGGCACTGGCCAGCCGGCGCACTGCCTCGTAGAAGAGAGTCGGGTCGCACTGCAGGCCGCCCCACTGCTCGGGCTGCAGCAGCCGGAAGAAGCCGGCGTCCTCAAGCGCCTTGACGTTGGCGTCGGGCAGCTTGCGCAGGTCTTCGGTCTCCTGGGCGCGCTCACGCAACTGCGGCAGAAGGTCGTCGATGGCGGCCAACACCGACTGCGCGTCACGCTGTTGAATGGACGTCACTAGATTGCCTCCCAGAAGTGAACAGGTTCTTCCGGCCCGTTTTCCAACCAGCCTAGAGTGAGATTAGAACACGTTCCGATTTGTGTCGAGCGGGGTGTTCCTGCAGCTGGTAGCAATGGCGGACCACTTTTCTGTAACCTGTTCTAGTTATGACCGAAGATGAAGGGCGGCCCGTGACGGAGACCATTCCGGACGAACCACTCGGTGCTCACGTACTGGAACTGCAGATCACCGAAGTCGTCACCGAGACCGACGACGCGCGCTCGCTGGTATTCGGCGTGCCGAGCGGGCCGGATGATCCGGAGATCCCCAAGCAGCGGTTGAAGTACTCGCCGGGCCAGTTCCTGACGCTGCGGATCCCCAGCGACCAGACCGGCTCGGTGGCCCGCTGCTACTCGCTGTGCAGTTCGCCCTTCACCGACGACTCACTGGCGGTCACCGTCAAGCGCACCGCCGACGGCTACGCATCCAACTGGCTGTGCGACAACGCCCACGCCGGCATGCGCATCCATGTGTTGGCACCCTCGGGCACCTTCGTGCCCAAGTCCCTGGACACCGACTTTCTGCTGCTGGCCGCCGGCAGCGGGATCACCCCGATGATGGCGATCTGCAAGTCGGCGCTGTCGCAGGGCAACGGCAAGGTGGTCCTGGTCTACGCCAACCGTGATGAGCGGTCGGTGATCTTCGGCGCCGCGCTGCGCGAGCTGGTCGACAAGTACCCCGACCGGCTGACGGTCGTGCACTGGCTGGAGTCGGTCCAGGGCCTGCCGAGCCGCGCCGCGCTGGCCCAGCTGGCCGCCCCCTTCACCGACCGCCAGGTCTTCATCTGCGGTCCGGGCCCGTTCATGCAGGCCGCCCGCGAAGCCCTGGAGGCCTGCAACGTGCCGGCCGACCAGGTCCATCTCGAGGTGTTCAAGTCGCTGGACAGCGACCCGTTCGCCGCGGTCAAGATCACCGACGCTCCCGAAGGCGAGCAGGCTGCTGCGCCGGCCACCGTTGTCGTCGAGCTGGACGGCGAAAAGCACGAGCTGGAGTGGCCGCGGCACGTCAAACTGCTCGACCTGCTGCTCGACAAGGGTATTGATGCCCCGTTCTCCTGCCGGGAGGGCCACTGCGGCGCCTGCGCCTGCGAACTCAAAAAGGGCAAAGTCACCATGGAGATCAACGATGTGCTCGAACCCCAGGACCTCGAAGAAGGGCTGATCCTGGCCTGCCAAGCCCATCCCGAGACTGATTCGGTGGAAGTGACCTACGACGAGTGACTCACAGCTAGGTTGGTGCGACATGAAGCGGTTGTTGATGATCCCGGCAGCTATGACACTGTTGGCGGCGCTGATCCCGTCCGCGACAGCCTCGGCGGCCAGTGACACGAAGACCTCATTGTTCCCGGTGAACGAGTTCGACCAGCTGCAGACCCACAGCTTCGTCGACTGCAGCGCTCCGCCGCTGTGCCGTTTCACCGTCGGGGTGCAGCGGCAGACTCCGGACGGACTGGCCGGGTTCCCGCCGGACCTATGGGCCCGCCAGAGCACCGAGATCCGCTCGTCGAAGCGCACCGCCTATCTGGATGTGCACACCGACGGCGGCGAGGGCTGGTTCAAGGACCGCGGCGGCCCCGGCACCAAGGTGTTCAAGGACGGCACCGGCGCGGTGATCCAGTCGATGTACAACGGCGAGGGCCCGCCGGAGAAATACCAGACCAACGGCAGCATCGACGTCCTGGAATACACCACCGGCCGCCCCAAGACCGACGCCAACGTGATCGTCTGCACCCACGTGCAGGTGGTCTACGCCGGAGTCAACCTGACCACGCCGTCCACCTGCGCGCAGACAGTGTTCTAAACGGCGGGTCAGTACACGTCACGCTGGTAGCGACCGGCGGACGACAGCGCCCGCACATGGGCCTTGGCGGCGTCGTGCTCCAGACCGCCGTGCTCGTGCGCGATCGCCACGATGGTCGCGTCAACCTCCTTGGCCATGTGCAGTGCGTCGCCGCAGACATAGAGATGCGCACCGTCCTGCAACCACCGCCACAACTCGGCACCGCGCGCACGCATCAGATCCTGCACGTAAACCTTTTCCGGAAGTCGTAACGCACCGTTGACACGGTCAGTTGCACTTCATGGGGGCTATTCTTCGGACTCGACGAGATCGAATACAGCCGCGGTTGAAGCGGAAGACTGTTGCGCCAATCACTTCCCAGCCAGGGACTTCGGGACCGGACGTAGAACTGCGAACGAATGTCCGGGCAGTTGGGTGGTTTCATACTCGAACGTTGGCGATCCCCACGCCAGTACCAGCTCGCCGCAGACCGGCACACTGACCGTGTCCTCACTGAGGTTGCAGACGAGCAGAAGCGGACCACGGTGCATAGCAATCCATCGGCTGTCCTCGTCGTAGTCGATCACGAGCTGGCTCAACCAGGGGCCGGCCGAATCGATTTGCGTGCGCAGCCCGATCAGGGCCTGGTAGACGCGCAGCAGCTGTCGATGGCGGTGCTCCTCGAGCTCGCCCCACGCCAGCTTGGACCGGTGGAAGGTTTGCGGATCCTGCGGGTCGGGGATCTCCTCGGCGTTCCAGCCGTGCTCGGCGAACTCGGCCTTGCGGCCTTCGGCGGTGGCACGTGCCACCTTGGGGTCCTCATGCGAACTGAAGAATTGAAACGGGGTGAGCGCGCCCCATTCCTCTCCCATGAAAAGCATTGCGGTGTAGGGCGACAGCAGTACCAGTGCGGCCTTTACCGCGAGTTGTCCGGCGGTCAGGTTCTGTGACGGACGATCCCCCAGCGCCCGGTTGCCGACCTGATCGTGGGTGCACGTGTAGGCCAACAGGCGGGTAGCCGGGATCTGCGAGATCGGCAGCGGCCGACCGTGGCGCCGGCGGCGAAACGACGAGTAGGTGCCCGCATGGAAGAAGCCGTTGCGCAACGTGGTTGCCAAGGTGGCCATGCTGCCGAAGTCGGCATAATAGCCTTGCCGCTCGCCGGATACCGCGGTGTGGATGGCGTGGTGGATGTCGTCATCCCATTGCGCGGTGATCCCGTAACCACCGTCTTCGCGCCGGGTGATGGTCCGTGGATCGTTGCGATCGCTTTCGGCGATGAGTGACAGCGGACGACCCAACCGTGCGGCAAGCGCGTCGGTTTCGGCGGCCAGCTCCTCAAGAATATTGATCGCTGTGGTGTCCACCAGCGCGTGCACGGCGTCCAATCGGAGGCCGTCGACGTGAAAGACCCGCATCCAGCGCAGCGCACAGTCGATGATGTAACGGCGCACTTCGTCGGAGTCGGCGCCGTCAATGTTGATGGCATTGCCCCACGGGTTTCGTGCTTGCGACAGGTAGGGCCCGAAGCGGGGAAGGTAATTGCCGGACGGCCCAAGGTGGTTGAAGACGGCATCGATCAGCACTCCCATGCCACGGTTGTGGCAGGCATCGACAAAGCGTGCCAACCCATTCGGGCCACCGTAGGGTTCATGTACGGCGTACCACAGCACACCGTCGTATCCCCAGCCGTGCGCGCCGGAAAAGGCATTGACCGGCATCAGTTCCACGAAGTCGACACCCAGATCGACCAGGTGATCCAGCTTGGCGATCGCGGAATCGAATGTGCCCGCAGGCGTGAATGTTCCGACGTGCAGTTCATAGATCACCGCACCCTCGACCGGCCTTCCCGCCCAGTCGTCGTCGGTCCAGCTCGGGCCGGACTCATCCCACAATGCCGAGCGAGCCTGCACGCCGTCGGGCTGGCGGGCCGATCGCGGATCTGGGAGAACCTGCGGGTCGTCATCGAGCAGATAGCCGTAGCGCGCGTCGGGCGACACGTCGAGCGTGGTCCGCCACCACCCACCATCCGAACGGACCATCGGGTGCGGCACTCCATCGACATCAAGGCCGACGACCCTCGGCGTGGGTGCCCAGACAGCGAAGTCAGTCATCGACACGCTCCAGCAGCGCAACCGGCAGTTCGGCGAACAACTCGACGGCCCGCACCGGTCCGCTGTGTCTGATACCGGAGAGCGCGTCGGACCAAATGCCGGGCGGCAGTGCCACAACCGTATCGCCCCAGCCGGCGCCCTGCAGGCGCACCGTCCAACGGCTGACCGCCACCATCACGTCATCGCCCCGGCGAAAGGCCACGAGCTGTTCTGCGGCCGCGCCAGACGCCGGCACGGGCTGATAGCTGCCGTGCAGGAAGGTGTCGGGACGAGCTCGTCTCATCTGCAACGCCGCAGCGACCACCCGCATCTTCCGGTGCTGCAAAGACGCCAGCGCTTCGCGGCGCGCGGCGTAGTCGACCGGTCGTCGATTGTCCGGGTCGACCAAACTGTCGTCGCAGAGCTCGGTGCCCTGATAGACGTCCGGGATGCCGGGGACGGTCAAGGCCACGAGCTTCTGGCCGAGGATGTCATTTTCGATGTGTGGAGCGAGTTCGGAGACGAACTCTGTCAGCTCCTGCGCGATGGGGCCATCCAGTATGTCATCGAGCCATCGGTGCAGCGCACCCTCGAACTCTGTGTCGGGGTCGTGCCACGATGTCCGCCGGTCCGCCTCACGAACCGCCTTTTCGGCATAGGCGTGCAATCGCTCGCGCAGTGCGGTGGTCACCCGGCCGTCAAGTGGCCACACACCGAAAATGTTCTGCCACAGGAAAAGACCGGTAGCCAGATCCGGTGAAGGCGTCCTGGATTCCCAACGAGCGACGAATTCCGCCCATAACGAGGGCATCTGCGACAACACCCCGATGCGCGCCCGAACATCCTCACCGCGCTTGGTGTCGTGGGTGGACAGCGTCGTCATGGTTTGCGGCCAGTGCAGTGCCCTGGTCGCGGCCCGGTGATGAAACTCCGCCGCACTCACACCGAAATACTGCGGGTTGCCGCCGACTTCGTTGAGCGACACCAGCCTGGCATCCCGGTAGAACAGGCAGTCTTCGGTTGCCTTGGCGGTCACCGCTCCGCACAGCTGTTGCAGCCGCACCGCCGCTTCCCCACCGTCGGCGATCGCAGCCGCGAGAAGTGCCAGCGGATCGTCGAGTTCGGGCCGCTGCACATGAGTGTGCGCCAGCGCCACCGGCAATATCGCCGCCAGCCCCGGATAGTCACTGCGATAGACGCCTACCTGACCGAGCAAGGCCGCTATGGCGTCGGCCAACAGCGGATGATCGGCGCCGGTGGTGCTCACCACACACCGACACAACCGCGCCAGCTCGCTGCCCAGCGTCTCGGCAGCCGCGATCCGCTTCTGCTCGGCCAGCAGGATCGGCATCGCGCGATGGTCAACGCCGGCGGTTTCACACAACTCGGTCAGCGCCGGTTCACCGTTCGGGTCGATGAACAGGCCGCCGATCTCCCGCAGCGCGTCATAGCCGGTGGAGCCGGCCACCGGCAGGCTGACTTCGAGTGACTCATCAACGGCCAGAATCTTTTCCACGACTATCCAGGCGTCACCGCCGACCAGCGCGCGCAGCCACTGCAGGTACCGCTGCGGATCCGCCAGTCCATCGGGGTGATCGATCCGCAGGCCATCGATAAGGCCGGCGTCGAACCAGCGCGACAGCTCGGCGTGCCAGGCGTCGAAGACGCTCCGATCCTCTTGACGCAGGGCGGCCAGCGATGTGATCGAGAAGAAGCGGCGGTATCCGCAGCCGCCGTTGCGCCAGCCGACCAGCCGATAGTGCTGGCGATCGTGGACCTCGGCGCCGCTGCCGGCGCCGGTTCCGGGGGCGATCGGGAACATCAGATCGCCCAGACGTAGTGACTCGCCGTCGACCGCCAGGTCGGTGACGTCGTCGTCAGATCCCAGTACCGGCAGAATGATTCGGCCGTCGCCAAGGTCCCAGTCGATGTCGAAGAATGCGGCGTACCGCGAGGATCGGCCGTGCTTCAGCACGTCCCACCACCACGGGTTCTGCTCAGGCCTTTGCACCCCGACATGATTGGGCACGATGTCGATGATCAGGCCGATCCCGCGGGCATGCGCGGCCGCCGCGAGCCGCACCAGACCCTGCGCGCCGCCCAGCTCGGCGGAGACCGTCGTCGGATCGACGACGTCGTAACCATGGGTCGATCCGCGCACCGCAGTCATGATCGGCGAGAGGTAAAGGTGCGAAATCCCAAGCGCATCGAAATAGTCCAGAAGTCTCTCGACGTCGGCGAAGGTGAACGCGAAACCGCTCTCTGCGCCCCGCAGCTGTAACCGGTAAGTCGACAGCACCGGGCGGGCCATGTGTTACCGCACCTTCCTCAGGACGAGGAGCGAACGGCCTGCTCGGCCCGGGATGCCGGCTCCGCGGTGTCCAATTCGACGGTCCATTCTTAGGCGTAATCCTTGCCGGGACCGGCGAACCCGACCGTCCCCTCGTGCGCATTGAAGCACAGCGGCAACGGGTCATCCACCCCGCCGGATCTCGGGTAACGCCTATCCTCCCCCAATCTCCACGTTTGCCGAAGGGGGCTACCCGCCCGCCCCGCGGTCAAACTATCGCCGTCTACGACACCACAGCCCGGTTCACGGTGCCGACTGTTGAAATGCACGCCAGGCGGGCGGAGTCCGGCACCGACCCACGCGAGTGCGCGGCGCTGCTGGGCGGGCCGAAGCTATCCGAGCGACAGGCCTACCCGCGCGGCAGCCCCAGCAGCCGCTCGGCGGCCAGCGTCAACAGGATCTGCTCGGTGCCCCCGGCGATCGACAGGCACCGGGTGTTGAGGAAGTCGTGCACTTCGCGCCCGGCCACCGCGCCGGCCCCGTCTGCCACGTCCATCCGGAACTCGGCCAGCTCCTGGCGGTAACGCACCCCGATCAGCTTGCGCACCGAGGACTCCGAGCCGGGGTCCTGGCCACCGACGGCAAGCTGGGCGATCCGTTGATCCAGCAGTGAACCGGCCTGCGCGGCGATGATCAGCCGAGCCAGCCGCTCGGCGGTGGCGGTGTCGGGTTCCCGATCCGCCAGCGTCTTGAGCAGCTCCTCCATCGGGTTGCCCAGCGCGGTTCCGCCGGCGATCGCGACGCGCTCATTGGCCAACGTGGTGCGGGCCAGCCGCCAGCCGTCGTTGACGCCGCCCACCACCTGCTCGTCGGGCACGAAAACGTCGTCGAGGAAGACCTCGTTGAACAGGGCTTCGCCGGTGATCTCCCGGAGCGGCCGGATGTCGATGCCCTCGGCAGCCATGTCGACCAGGAAGTAGGTGATGCCCTTGTGCTTCGGCGCTTCGGCATCGGTTCTGGCCAGGCAGACGCCCCACTGCGAGTCGTGGGCCCGCGACGTCCACACCTTCTGGCCGGTCAATCGCCAGCCACCGTCGACCTTCACCGCTTTGGTGCGCAGCGCCGCCAGGTCCGAACCGGCGCCGGGCTCGGAGAACAGCTGGCACCAGAACACGTCGCCGGTCAGGGTGGCCGGGATGAAGCGTTCGATCTGCTCGGGGGTGCCGTGCTCGAGAATCGTCGGGGCGGCCCACCAGCCGACCACCAGGTCGGGACGCCCGACGCCGGCCGCGGCGAGTTCCTGATCGATCACCAGCTGCTCGGCGGGGCCCGCCCCGCGCCCGTAGGGAGCCGGCCAGTGTGGCGCCAGCAGACCCGATTCGGCCAGCGCCACCTGACGCCGGTCGGCCGGCAACGCCGCGATGCGCGCCGCCTCCGCCGCGATCTCGGGCCGGACGTCGGTGGCCACATCGTCCGAGCCGAGGTCGACCTCCAGCCGGCGGCGCAGCCCGTCGCGGGTCAACGCGGCCGTGCGGCGCAGCCAACGCTCGGGTCCGCCCAGCGCCTGCCCGATGCCGTAGGCCCGGCGCAGGTACAGATGCGCGTCGTGTTCCCAGGTGATGCCGATGCCGCCGAGCACCTGGATGCAGTCCTTGGCGTTGGCCTTGGCAGCGTCGATGCAGATCGCGGCGGCGACCGCGGCGGCGATCGTGAATTGCTGGTCATCGGGGTCGGCTGCGGCGCGCGCCACATCGCTGGCCGCCACCGCGGCCTGATCGGCCCGGCACAGCATCTCGGCACACAGGTGCTTGACGGCCTGGAAGCTGCCGATCGGCTTGCCGAACTGTTCACGCACCTTGGCGTATTCGACGGCGGTGTCCAGCGCCCAGCGGGCGACCCCGGCAGCCTCGGCGGCGAGCACCGTGACCACCAGATTCTCTACCCGGTTTCCGGCCGCAACGAGCACTGCCGGCGCACCCGACAAGGTCACCTTGGCCAGCGGCCGGGAGAAGTCGGTGGCGGCGAGCGGCTCGACGTTCACCCCGTCCGCACGGGCGTCCACCAGGATCCAGACCTGACCGTCCTGGCCCTCCTTACCAGCCGGCAGCAACAGCAGCCCGTCGGCCGTGGCGCCGAGCACCCGCTCGGCGGTGCCGGAGGCCTGGCCGGCCGCGGCATCGAAGCTCACCGCTGCCGCGGACGGGTCGGTGACCACCCCGGCGACCCGTTCGCCGGCTGCCAGAGCTTCGGCCAGGGCCGGATCGGTGACTACCAGGGTGGCCAGCGCGGTGGTAGCCACCGGCCCGGGGACCAGGGCCTTGGCGGCCTCGTCGACCATCGCGCAGAGATCTTCGAGTCGCCCACCGGCCCCGCCGGACTCCTCGGGAACCGCCACTCCGAACAGGCCCAAGTCGGCCAGGCGCGCGAAAACGGCTCGCCAGGAATCGGTTTCACCCAGCTCTGCGGCACGTATCGCCTCGGCGGTGCCCGCGGCGGCGGCCCAGTCGCGGACCAGCTCACGGGCAGCGAGCTGGTCGGCGGCACTGGCCTCCGTGGTATTCACTGACACGCTGGGCTCCTCCGGGTCGAAACGGGCTTGAGAGAGGCGGGTCACGAACTCCCCCACCAACCACTAGAACGTGTTCTAATAGTGCCAGCGTGCGAGCGTCAAGTCGAACCGTTGTGGCTGGACACGTTGGGTCCGGGCGATGTCGGGAGTGCAAAATTCAACTACGCGGTGCGTATCGTTATGGGCCAACAGATCGACGGAGGGAGCCGCGCAGCACATGTCGTCAGCTGGGGGCACCGCAGGCCGCGGATCGGCCAGCCAACCGCGCGAGGTGGTAAACGTCGCTGTGCTGACCGAATCTGATTTGGGCTCCGAAGCGCAGCGCGAACGCCGCAAGCGCATCCTCGACGCGACGCTGGCGATCGCCTCCAAGGGCGGCTACGACGCGGTGCAGATGCGTGCGGTCGCCGACCGGGCGGATGTGGCTGTGGGCACCCTGTACCGCTACTTCCCGTCGAAAGTTCACCTCCTGGTCTCCGCGATGGGCCGGGAGATCGCGCGGGTGGACACCAGGACCGATCCGGTGACGTTCGCCGCGACCACCCGCCACCAGCGGCTCAATCTGGTGGTCAACAAGCTCAACCGCGCCATGCAGCGCAACCCCCTGCTCACCGAGGCGATGACCCGGGCGTATGTCTTCGCCGACGCTTCGGCGGCCGGCGAAGTCGACCATGTCCAGAAATTGATCGACTCGATGTTCGCCGGGGCCATGAGCGACGGCGAGCCAACCGAGGAGCAGTACCACATCTCCCGGGTGATCTCGGATGTGTGGCTGTCCAATCTGCTCGCCTGGCTGACCCGGCGAGCGTCGGCCACCGATTTCAGCACCCGGCTGGACCTTGCCGTCCGGTTGCTGATCGGCGACGACGACAGCCCCAAGGTCTAGCCTGAGCGGATGCGCCTCAAGCTCGGCCGCCCCGACATCGGCCGGTACGCCGACCGGTTCGACGTCACACCCGCGGCGCCGGGAGCACCGTTGTCGGTGACGTGGCTGGGCGTGACCAGCATGCTGATCGACGACGGGTCGTCGGCGCTGATGACCGACGGCTATTTCTCTCGCCCCAGCCTGGCGCAGGTGGCACTGCGCAAGGTGTCGCCGTCGGCCGCCCGCATCGACGCCTGCCTGGCCCGGGCCGGCGTGCACGAGCTGACAGCGGTGATCCCCCTGCACTCACACATCGATCACGCGCTGGACTCCGCCGTGGTGGCCGAACGTACCGGTGCGACGCTGGTGGGGGGCGAGTCCACGGCCAATGTCGGCCGGGGTCACGGGCTCTCGGACGACCGCCTGATCGTCGCCGAGTCGGGAGTGCCCGTCACGTTGGGCGCCTACGACGTCACGCTGATCGAGTCACGACATTGCCCGCCAGACCGGTTCCCCGGCGTCATTGCCGCAGCGGTGGTTCCACCGGTGCGGGCGTCTGCCTACAAGTGCGGTGAGGCCTGGTCGGCGTTGGTCGCTCACCGGCCCTCGGGGCGCGACCTGCTGATCATGGGCAGCGCGGGCTATATTCCGGGGGCGTTGGCGGGCCACCGCGCCGAGGTGGTCTACCTGGGTATCGGCCAGCTCGGCATCCAGCCCCGGCAATACCTGGTCGACTACTGGAATGAAACGGTCCGCGCCGTCGGCGCCTCGACGGTGGTGCTGACCCACTGGGACGACTTCTTCCTGCCCTTGTCAAAGCCGTTGCGTGCCTTGCCCTACGCCGGCGACGACCTCAACGTCACGATGCGGGTTCTGTCCGAGCTGGCCGAGTCCGACGGAATCGGGCTACACCTGCCCACCGTGTGGCGTCGTGAGGATCCGTGGGCCTGAACTTGGCTCTTGCGCTGCTGCTGCTTGCCGTGGTGCTGGGGTTCGCGGTGGCCCGCCCCCGGGGCTGGCCGGAGATGTTCGCGGCGGTGCCGGCGGCCGGCATCCTGGTTGCCACCGGCGCGATCTCGATGCACGACGCGCTCACCGAAGCCGCCACCTTGCTGCATGTCGTCGCCTTCCTGGGCGCGGTGCTGGTGCTGGCGCAGCTCTGTGACGACGAAGGCCTGTTCGAGGCGGCCGGCGCCGCGATGGCACGCGGTGACGTCGGCCCGCCTCAGCATTTACTGCGCCGCGTCTTCGTCATCGCCGCCGGCGTGACCGCGGTGCTGAGCCTGGATGCGACGGTGGTCCTGCTGACGCCGGTGGTGTTGATGATGGCCCGCCGCCGCCACGCCCCGATTCGTCCACACGCGTATGCGACGGCGCACCTGGCGAACACGGCATCGCTGTTGCTGCCGGTGTCCAACCTGACCAATCTGCTGGCGTTTGATCAGGCCGGCCTGTCGTTCGTGCGGTTCACCGCGTTGATGGCGGCACCGTGGCTGGCCACCACCGCCGTCGTCTACCTGATCTTCCGCTGGTTTTTCCGGGCCGATCTGCGGGCCACACCGGTGCACCAGCATGCCGGCCCGCCACCGCCGGTGCCGGTGTTCGCGCTGGTTGTGCTCGGCCTGACGCTGGCCGGTTTCGCGGTCGCCGAGACATTCGGCGTGCCGGCGGCCTGGGCGGCCGTCGCGGGTGCCGCCGTGCTGGGCGCCCGCGGTCTGGCACAGCGGCGCAGCACCCCGGCCGGCATTCTGCGGGCCACCAACCCCGGCTTCCTGGTGTTCGTGTTGGCCCTCGGCGTGGTGGTGCGCGCCGTCGTCGACAACGGACTGGGGGCCCAGATGTCTACGGTGCTGCCGGTGGGATCGAGTCTGGCGGCGCTGCTGGGCATCGCCGCGGTCGCCGCGGTGCTGGCCAACGTAGTCAACAACCTGCCCGCGACGCTGGTGCTGGTGCCGTTGGTGGCGACGAACGGCCCGCTCGCGGTGCTGGCCGTGTTGATCGGAGTCAATATCGGCCCCAACCTGAGCTACACCGGCTCACTGTCGAACCTGCTGTGGCGCCGAGTGTTACGCCGCTACGACGTTCCAGCCGGACTCGGCGAATACACCCGCCTGGGGCTGTGCACGGTTCCGGCCACGCTGGTGGTGGCCGTGTTGGCGCTGTGGGCGAGCGCACGACTGCTGGGGGTCTAGTACGACGGCGGCAGCGGCATGCCCAGCTCGGCCAGCACCGCGCGCAGCCGGCTCGGATAGTCGGTGATGAGCCCGTCGACTCCCGCGGCAATCTGCTGTCGCATGGCGTCGGCATCGTTGACCGTCCACGGGATCACCCGCAGCCCGGCCGCATGGGCACGTTCCACGAACGCTCGATCGACCACCGCGTAATCCGGCGACACGATGTCGGCTCCGACTGCCGCCGCCCCGGAGATCGGGTCAGATCCCTTCTGCCACAACGCAACCAGCGGAATGGCCGGTTCCGCGGCACGCACCAACGGCAGCGCGCGGCGCAGCCAGCATCCCAGGTGCGACAACCAGCGCCGAGCAGACGCAAAGTCGCACAAAGTTGGCCAAATTAAGGCGATTCTCTGTCTGCTCGCGGGGAAGACGCTGCGCAGCGCGGCGAATCACCGCCGCTGACGGGCGATCTCGGCCAGCACCACCCCGGCGGCCACCGATGCGTTGAGCGACTCGGTGGGTCCGGACATCGGAATCGACACGATGGCGTCGCAGTTCTGCCGGACCAGGCGGGACAGTCCCTTGCCCTCGGAACCGACGACCAGCACCATCGGGCTGGTGCCGTCCAGCTCATCGACCACGGTGTCGCCGCCGGCGTCGAGCCCGACGATCTGCAGGCCGCGATCTGCCCACGCCTTCAGCGTTTGGTTCAGATTGGAGGCCCGCGCGATCGGAACCCGCGCTGCCGCACCGGCACTGGTACGCCAGGCCACCGCGGTCACCGAGGCCGACCGACGCTGCGGGATCACCACTCCGTGGCCGCCGAACGCCGCCACCGACCGCACGATGGCGCCGAGATTGCGCGGGTCAGAGATGTTGTCCAGTGCGACCAGCAACGGCGGCGCGACATCGCGCCGCGCTGCGGCGATCAGGTCGTCGGGATGCGCGTAGCTGTAGGGCGGGACCTGAAGCGCGATGCCCTGATGCAGGCCGTTGGTGGTCATCTTGTCCAGGTCGGACCGCGGGACCTCCAGGATCGGCAATCCGGAATCGGCCGCCCGAGTAACTGATTCGGTCAGGCGCTCATCGGCCTCGGCGCCCAGCGCCACATACAGCGCGGTGGCCGGGATACCGGCACGCAAGCACTCCAGGACCGGGTTGCGTCCCAGGACGGTCTCGTTCTCGTCGGTCTTCTTGGAGGTCCGGTAGGCGCGCTGCTTTGCCGCGCGCTTGGCCGCCTTGGCCGCCGGGTGGTATTCGCGCTGGTGCGCCGGCGGGGTGGCGCCGCGGCCTTCGAGCCCACGGCGACGCTGGCCGCCGGAGCCGACGGTCGGGCCCTTCTTGGTGCCGGGCTTGCGCACCGCACCCTTGCGCTTGGAATTTCCGGCCATCTACTCAGACCCCTCCACCAGTAGTGACCATTGCGGACCATCTCCGGTGTCGGTGACCTCGATACCGGCATCCTTGAGCCTGCAGCGGATCTCGTCGGCTAATTGCCAATCCCGTTCCGCGCGAGCGGTCGCCCGGCGTTCTAACTCGGCCCGCACCAAGACGTCGACCGCAGCCAGCGCCGCGGAGGTCTCATCGCGCGACTCCCAGCGCTCGTTGAGCGGGTCGCAGCCCAGCACGTCCATCATCGCCCGGATCGCACTGGCTGCGGCCAGCGCGCCCTCGTGATCGCCTGAGCCCAGCGCCCGGTTGCCCTCCGCGCGCATCCGGTGCACCTCGGCCAGGGCGATCGGCACCGCCAGGTCGTCGTCGAGCGCTGCGGCGAAACGGTCCGTCCAGGTGCTGGGAACCACCGCACCCACCCGGCTGCGCACCCTGTGCAGGAACTCCTCGATACCGACGTAGGCGTTGACGGCGTCGCGCAGCGCGGTCTCGGAGAACTCAAGCATCGAGCGGTAGTGCGCGCTGCCCAGGTAATAGCGCAGTTCGGCGGGCCGGACCCGTTGCAGCACCGCCGACATCGACAGCACGTTGCCCAGCGACTTGCTCATCTTCTCGCCGCCCAGGGTGACCCAGCCGTTGTGCAGCCAGTAGTTCGCGAAGCCGTCTCCGGCGGCGCGACTCTGCGCGATCTCGTTCTCATGGTGCGGGAAGACCAGGTCCATCCCGCCGCAGTGGATGTCGAACTCGGGACCGAGGTAGGTCCGGGCCATCGCCGAGCACTCCAGGTGCCAGCCCGGACGGCCCGGGCCCCACGGTGTGGGCCAGCTGGGCTCACCGGGCTTGGCGCCCTTCCACAGCGTGAAGTCGCGCGGGTCGCGCTTGCCGGTGGCGACCCCCTCGCCCTGGTGCACGTCGTCGATCCGATGACCGGACAGCTGACCGTAGTCGGGGTAGCTGAGCACGTCGAAGTACACGTCGCCGCCGCCGGCATAGGCATGTCCCGAGTCGATCAGCCGCTCGATCAGCTCGACCATCTGGGTGATGTGCCCGGTGGCGCGCGGTTCGGCCGACGGTGGCAGCACCCCCAGCGCCTCGTACGCGGCGGTGAACTCACGCTCGTGGGTGGCAGCCCACTCCCACCAGGGCCGGCCCGCGGCGGCGGCCTTGATGAGGATCTTGTCGTCGATGTCGGTCACGTTGCGCACAAAGGCGACGTCGTAGCCGCGGGCGGTGAGCCACCGGCGCAGTACGTCGAACGCAACACCGCTGCGGACATGGCCGATGTGCGGCGCTGCCTGCACGGTGGCACCGCACAGATAAATGGACGCATGGCCGGGCCGCAGCGGGACAAATTCACGCACGGCGCCGGTGGCCGTGTCGTGCAGCCGCAGGCTGGGGCGATTGGTCACGACGGGCCAGCTTACCGGGCGCTGCGGATACAACCGTCCGCGCGCCGCTACCAGGGGCTTCCCAGGAAGGGCTACCACCTGCCGCATCGGTGGACAGGTGGTGTGACGTGGCATATATTGCGGCAGTGAGTAAACGTCTGGTGGCAGTCTCGGGAGCACTCTTGGCTGCGGTCGCATTCGCAGGTAGCGCGACGGCATACGCCGATGAGCCGAACAACAACCAGCAGCAGCCTCAGCCTGCGGAACTGGTGTCTGCGCCGGTCCAGCAGGCCGCGCCGGCCGAGCAGGAGATCACGCCCGCCGAGCAGGCCATCGCGCCGGGCCAGCAGGAGATGGCGCAGGACGCACAGGCCGAGCAGCAGCGGCAGCAGGCGGAGCAGCAGGCCGACCAGATGGGTCAGAGCGCCAGCACCGCCGGCGCCAGCGCCAGCACCGCCAGCATGGCTGCGATGGGTCCCCAGATCGGCATGCAGATGGCGATGATGGCCCCGATGTTGGCGATGTACGCGCCGATGATGCTTCCCGCCTTAGTGAACGGCGCGACTCAACTCGCCTCGCAGAGCGCGAACACCGGCACCGAAACTGCTGCGCAAGCCGGTTCGGCCGCCGCAACCGAAGCGTTGAATCTGGGAGCGCCGGAAGCCGGCTCCGCAGCGGCATCGCTGCCCTTCAATCTGGGTGCGGACCTGACCCCGACCTTCGACCTCTCCCCTGACGTTTTGACGGCGGGCGCCACGGACCTTTTGAGCGGCGCAGGGGCCGACGCCGCTGCCGGCCTCACTGACACCGTCAGCCAGGGCATCACCGACACCGTCTCCCAGGGCGTGACCGACACCGTCACGCAGGGCGTGACCGACAGCGTCACCCAGGGCGTGACCGACAGCGTCACCCAGGGCATCACCGACAGCGTCACCCAGGGGCTCACCGACGCCGTTGCGCCCGGTCTCGCCGAAGCCGGCGCGAGCGTCGGCGGCGACATCGCCCTCTGCATCGTCGGCGCCATCTTCGGCGGGAGCTGCTAGTCCCCCGCCTGATCGCTTAAGCGGGCACTACCAACGCGGTAGCCACCGCGGCCAGTCCCTCGCCTCGACCGGTGAGCCCTAGGCCGTCGGTGGTTGTCGCCGACACCGAGACCGGTGCGCCCAGCAATTCCGACAGCAGCTGCTGCGCTTCGGCACGCCGGGGACCCACCTTCGGGCGGTTGCCGATGACCTGCACCGCGGCATTCCCGATCACGAACCCACTCTCGGCGAGCAGCTCGCGCACGTGGCCGAGCATCACAGCACCGGTTACCTGGGCCCAGCGCGGCTCGTCGACGCCGAACACGGCTCCCAGGTCTCCCAGGCCTGCTGCCGACAGCAGCGCATCACACAGGGCGTGTGCGGCCACATCGCCGTCGGAGTGCCCGGCACAGCCGTCGGCGTCGGGAAACAGCAACCCCAACAGCCAGCACGGGCGCCCCCGCTCGATCGGATGCACGTCGGTGCCCAGCCCGACCCGCGGCAGCGCACTCACCGGTTCACCACCGCCTCGGCGAGCACCGCGTCCAGCGCGGTGGTGATCTTGAAGGCCAAGGGATCGCCTTCGACGGTCTGAACCTGGCCACCGACGTGTTCGACCATCGAGGCGTCATCGGTGAACTGCGTGCCCGCCCCGGCCTGCTGGTAGGCCCGCAACAGCAGGTCAGCGGAGAACCCCTGTGGGGTCTGCACGGCCCGCAATCCCGCCCGCTCAGGCGTGCCCAGGACCGTGCCGTTCGCATCGACCGCCTTGATGGTGTCGGCGACCGGCAGCGCCGGGACCACGGCGCGATACCCGGCATGTAGCGCCTCGACGACCCGGACCACCAGTCCGGGCGGAGTCAACGGACGTGCCGCGTCGTGGACCAGCACGAAATCGGGATCTCCGGCACTGGCCAGCGCCAGCCGGACGGAATCGACGCGATCGGCACCGCCGGCGACGACGGTGGCAGCCCCACCGAGGATCAATTTGGCCTCGTCGGTGCGATCCGGGGGCACAGCGACAATGACCTGGTCGATGACCCCGGACTCTCGCAGACCTGCCACTGCGCGCTCAACCAGCGTCACTCCGCCCAGCAGGAAGAATGCCTTCGGTAATCCAGCGCCCAGCCGCACACCCGAACCGGCCGCCGGCACCACGGCTACTGTGCTTGGCACCGGATCCCCGGTAGCTCAGAACGACGCGGTAAGGACACTGCGGTCAGGACGCCGCGGCCAGCACCTCGTCGAGGATGGTCTCCGCCTTGGCGTCATCGGTGTTCTCCGCCAGGGCGAGCTCACCGACCAAGATCTGACGTGCCTTGGCCAGCATTCGCTTCTCACCGGCGGACAGGCCACGCTCCTGGTCACGTCGCCACAGGTCACGAACGACCTCGGCTACCTTGTGCACATCGCCCGAGGCGAGCTTCTCCAGGTTGGCCTTGTAACGACGCGACCAGTTGGTCGGTTCTTCGGTGTGCGGGGCACGCAACACCTGGAAGACCTTGTCCAGGCCTTCCTGGCCGACAACGTCACGCACACCGACATATTCGGCATTATCAGCGGGAACTCGAACGGTCAGATCGCCCTGCGCCACCTTAAGGACCAGATAGTCCTTTTGCTCGCCTTTGATGGTCCGGGTTTCAATCGCCTCGATCAACGCTGCACCGTGGTGTGGATATACGACGGTGTCTCCGACCTTAAAGATCATCTGATTTGAGCCCCTTTCGCTACCCCATACTAACACGCCGCCACAACACTCGACCACCAACGGTGCAGGTCAGGGGCACCGCAGCCCCAGCAGGGGGGTTGACACCGCGACCGAAGCGTGCTGGGCCAAACCTGACCGGAGCCTGATCAGGGCTGGTCGACGGGGGTCGTGGGCGACCGGTAACCCTGCGCTACCGCCGGCAGATGGTTGCTACTACAGTGCATAGTCACAAGTCGCCACGGCCGAGCAGGAGACCACACGTGAACTCGTTCAGCAGGGCCTTCAACAAGGCTGCGATCGCGCTGATTGCTGCGGCGGCGCTGGCCGGCTGCGGTACCGGACAGATCTCTCAGACCGCCGACCAGGCGTCCGCGGTCAACGGCGCCTCGGCCACCGTCGGCGACCTGGCGCTGCGCGACGTGCGCATCCAGGCGACGCAGACCGGCGACGCGTTGGAGCCCGGCCAGACCGTCGACCTGGTGTTCGTGGTCAGCAACCAGTCGCCCGACACCAACGACGAGCTGAGCGACATCAAGACCTCGATCGGCAAGGTGTCACCGACCGGCAGCAAGGCCGTGCCCGTGGGTGGCGTGCTGGTCGTCAGCGCCCCGGCAGGCCCCGACCTGCCGACGGCTCCCGCCGCCAAGGCGCTGCCTGAGGTGGCCAGCGCCAACACCGCCACTGCGACGGTGACCCTGGACAAGGCCATCCACAACGGGCTCACCTACGACTTCACCTTCACCTTCAAGAAGGCCGGCGAAGTGCGCGTGGACGTGCCGATCTCGGCCGGTCCGACGTCGCACCACTGACACGTCCGTCGCGGCTGCGCACTGTCGGACCTAACCGATACGGTCACGCAGTGGCCAAGGCACGTTCGCTCTTTCGCTGTTCGGAATGCGGGAACACCACTGCGAAGTGGTTGGGCCGCTGCCCGGAATGCGGTAGCTGGGGCGGTATCGACCCGGTAGGCGAAGCGGCAGCACCGGCAGGTGGACTGCGGCCGGCGACACCGGCAAGGCCCGCGGTGCCGATCAGCTCCATCGAGGCCGGTAGTGCACGACCGGCGCCGACCGGCGTCACCGAACTCGACCGGGTGCTCGGCGGTGGCGTGGTCCCCGGCTCGGTCACGCTGTTGGCCGGCGATCCCGGTGTCGGCAAATCGACCCTGCTGCTTGAAGTCGCTCATCGCTGGGCGCTGGCCGGGCGCCGGGCGCTGTACGTCTCCGGAGAGGAGTCCGCGGGGCAAATCCGGCTGCGCGCCGAGCGCACCGGATGCACCCACGACGAGATCTACCTGGCCTCCGAATCGGACCTGCAGACCGTGCTGGGCCATATCGAGGCGGTACGGCCCACCCTGGTGGTGGTGGATTCGGTGCAGACCGTGACCGCCGCCGACACCGACGGTGTGGCGGGCGGTGTCACCCAGGTACGGGCCGTGACGGCCGCTCTGACCGCGGCCGCCAAGAGTGCCGATGTGGCGCTGGTCCTGGTCGGACATGTGACCAAGGACGGCGCCATCGCGGGCCCACGTTCACTGGAGCACCTCGTCGACGTGGTGCTGCACTTCGAGGGTGATCGCAACACGGTGCTGCGGATGGTGCGAGCGGTCAAGAATCGCTTCGGCGCCACCGACGAGGTGGGTTGTTTTCTGCTCCGTGATGACGGTATCGAACCGATCGCCGACCCGTCCGGCCTCTTTCTGGAGCAGCGCAGCGAGCCGGTGCCCGGCACCGCAATCACCGTCGCATTGGACGGCAAACGTCCGTTGATCGGCGAAGTACAGGCGTTGCTGGCCAAGCCGGCGGGCGGCTCGCCGCGCCGTGCGGTCAGCGGCATCGATCACTCCCGGGCGGCAATGATCACCGCGGTGCTGGACAAGCACGCCGAACTTCCGATCGGGGCCGGCGACATCTACCTGTCCACGGTGGGCGGCATGCGGTTGACCGATCCGTCCGCGGATCTGGCCGTTGCCATCGCGTTGGCATCGGCCTATGCGGATCTACCGTTGCCGGCGACCACCGTGGTGGTGGGCGAAGTGGGCCTGGCCGGTGACCTGCGCCCGGTCAGCGGGATGGACCGCCGGCTCGCCGAGGCAGCCCGGCTTGGATTCACCACCGCGCTGACTCCCCCAGGCGCTCCGGCCACCGTGGGCGGCCTACGTACGGTGCCGGCCGCCAACATCGTTGCCGCGCTGCACCACCTTGTCCAGATCGCCGATCGACGCGGCGGTCACGTGGCGCCACCGCAGTTGCTGGATCGAAGCTAGATCAGTTGCCCGGCGGCGGTGCGTCCGGCGGGGGCACGTCCTGTGCCGGCGGCGGTGCGTCCGGCGAAGGCTCCACAAGCATGAATGGCACCGTCGCCGATCTCAGATTGCCGAGTTGAACGACGAGGTTGTAGGTCCCGGGTCCGATCGGCTGCCGCGGCAGCGGGCACTGTGGCGCCGACCCCATTCCGGTCCAGGTCACCGTGGTGGTCACCTGCTCGCCGGGGTCGAAGGTCTTCACCAGGGTCTCGTTGGACGGCGCGCAGTCCAGGTTCGACCACAGCCGCTGGTTGTCCAGCGAGTAGACGTAGGCAGCCAGTACCGCGGCACCCACATCCCGCTTGCAGGCCACCAAGCCGATGTTGGTGACAACCATGGTGAACTGAGGCTGCTCGCCTACCGTGTACTGCGGACCGGTCAGGCCCTTGACCGCCAGCGTCGAGTCGGGGCAGTCGTCGCCCTCCTTGAGCACCGGGGGCGGGGTCACCGCGGCGGTCGGGGTCGGCGCTTGTGGTGGCGCCTGCTCCGCGGGAGCCACCACGGGCGTCTTGACCTCTTCAGGCGAGGGGTTCTGTGGCTTGGCGTGCTGCGCGGCGGTGGACTTCTTCCCGTCGGCATTGTCGGCACCAGCACTGCCGTGAACAACGCCGAAGATGATGGCCGACACGACTGCGATCACGATGAGCGCAATGCCCAGCGCGAGGCCACGTCGTCGCCAATAGATCTGCGAAGGCAGCGGACCCTGCGGTTCCAAATCGAGCACGTTCTCACGGTAGGACGACCTCACCGCGAGTTGTTCGACCCTTCCCGGCGTGTCGTAGCCGCGTTGTGACCTTCGGCGACTATTCGGCGCCGAAATCGCCGATGTCGCCCAGGTGGTTACGCGCCGATACCTGTCCGTCGGCCAGGTGGTAGGTGGCGCCGACAACCGCCAGCGAACCAGCCTCGATCCGATCCGCGATCGCTTTGGAGCGGTTCGCCAGTTGCGCCACCGTCTCGTCGACGTGCCGGGCCTCGAACTCGTCGACGGCACTGAGCCCGTCGCGGCGGCCCAGCAGGATCGACGGCGTCACCCGTTCGACGATGTCACGCAGGTAACCCCCCGGCACGGCTCCGCCGTCCAACGCGGCCAAGGTCGCCGCGATCGCCCCACAGCTGTCGTGGCCGAGCACGACGATCAACGGCACGTTGAGCACCTCGACCGCGAACTCGATCGAGCCCAGCACGGCCGAGTCGACGACGTGCCCGGCGGTGCGGACCACGAACATGTCGCCCAGGCCCTGGTCGAAGATCAGCTCAGCGGCCACCCGACTGTCCCCGCAGCAGAACACCACCGCGGTCGGCTTCTGGCCGGCGGCCAGTGCGGCGCGCCGCGCGACACCCTGGCTGGGATGGCTGGGCTCGCCCGCAACGAAGCGCTCGTTACCCTCCTTGAGTGCTTTCCACGCGGAGATCGGGTTTGAACTGGGCATGCCCGACATTCTGCACGGGTTCAGGTCCGAGCGCTCGGTGAGCGTCCCCACCGACGATCTGCTCAGCTGGTTCGCCGTGGCTGAACGTGATCTGCCCTGGCGGGCCGGAGATGTCACGCCGTGGCAGATCCTGGTCAGTGAGTTCATGCTGCAACAGACCCCGGTTTCTCGAGTGCTGCCGATCTGGCCGGACTGGGTGGCGCGCTGGCCCACGCCATCGGCCACAGCTGCCGCGACTCAGGCCGACGTACTACGGGCCTGGGGCAAGCTCGGCTATCCCCGCCGCGCCAAACGGCTCCACGAATGCGCCACCGTGATCGCCCGCGACTTCGCCGATACGGTCCCCGACGACGTCGACACCCTGGAGCAGCTACCCGGGATCGGCAACTACACCGCACGCGCCGTCGCCTGCTTCGCCTACCGAAAGCCCGTTCCGGTGGTGGACACCAATGTGCGCCGGGTGGTGGCGCGCGCCGTACATGGTCAGGCTGACGCCGCAGCCCCGTCGACCAAACGCGACAACGCCGATGTGGCCGCTCTGCTGCCCGAGGCCGACCGGGCCGCCAGGTTCTCCGCGGCGCTGATGGAGTTGGGCGCCATCGTGTGCACCGCGCGATCGCCGCGCTGTGACGGCTGCCCGCTGCAACACAGCTGCACCTGGCGGCTTGCCGGTTCGCCGCCAGGCACCGGACCCAAGCGTCCCGCCCAACGCTATGCCGGCACCGATCGTCAGGCCCGAGGGCGACTACTGGATGTGTTGCGGGACAACGCCGATGCGGTGACACGCGCCGACCTTGACCTGGCCTGGCCGGTAGACGCGGTGCAACGCGACCGCGCTCTGACCTCGTTGCTGGGCGACGGCCTGGTGGAACAGCTCTCCGACGGCCGCTTCGCGCTGCCCGGTCAGGACAGGAACGACTCGACGGCCTCGCGGTAGACCTGCGGCGCCTCGTCGTGCACCAGGTGCCCTGCATCGGGGACGTGCAGATAGGTGCTTTCGGCCGCGAGACGGTGCATTTCGCGCATCTGCCCCGACGGGGTCACCGAGTTGCCGGCCTCGATCAGCAACGTTTCGCAGCGCACGTTCTGCCACTGCTCCCAGTAGTCACGGGTGCCCCATTCGGCGGCGATCCGCAACCACCATTCGGGTCGGCCGTGCAGCCGCCAACCGGTCTCGGTGCGGTCGAAGGCTTCCAGGAAGTAGCGCCCGGCGATCTCGCCGAATTCGGCGATCACCTGTTCGGCACCGGAGAACTCGACGGGGAGGGCATGCGCCCACGGCTCCCACGCCCCGGTGGTGAAAGCGGTGAAGTCCGGCGCCATGTCCTCGACCACCAGCGCGGAGATGAGCTCGGGGTGCCGGGCCGCCAGGCACCACGAGTGCAATCCGCCCATCGAGTGCCCGATCAGCCGCACCGGGCCCGGCAACTGCTCGACGGCGACGGCCAGATCGGCGACGAAGCGTTCGGTGGAGATCGGGTGGGGGTCGGCGACCTCACGGCCACGGTGCCAGGGGGCGTCGTAGGTGTAGACCGCACCCAGCCTGGTCAGCCATGGCAGTTGCCGCGGCCAGGTGGTGCCTCGGCCCATCAGCCCATGGACCAGCACCAGCGGCGCCCCGTGTCCACCGCGATAGGTCAGCAGCTCGGTCGACGCGATCCCCACCCGGGGCACGGTAGCCTAGGCCCATGTCAGTGGTGAAGATCAATGCAATCGAGGTGCCCGCCGACGCCGGGCCCGAACTGGAGAAACGGTTTGCAAATCGCGCGCACGCAGTGGAGAACCAGCCCGGTTTTCTTGGCTTCCAGCTGCTGCGCCCCGTCAAGGGCGACGACCGCTACTTCGTAGTGACGCACTGGGAGTCCGACGAAGCGTTCCAGGCATGGGCACAGGGACCCGCCGTCGAAGCCCACGCCGGGCAGCGGGCCAAGCCGGTGGCGACCGGGGCATCACTGCTGGAGTTCGAGGTTGTGCTTGACGTTGCCGGAACCGCCGCACAGGCCTAGCCCCGTGCGGCGCCACCTGGCGGCATGGACGACCGCTCTGACCCTGGTCCCCCTTGGCGCCGGAGCAGCCGCTGGCTGCGCCCCTTCGCCGGCATCTCCCGCCGACGCCGATTCCGACAGCGGCGTGACGATTTCAACCAAGACTCCGCCGGGTCTGCGTGCCAAGCAGACCATGGACATGCTGAACTCCGATTGGCCGATCGGTCCGATCGGGGTGGCGACTCTGGCCGCACCGGACAAGGTCGAGCAGGTGGTCACGACCATGGAGTCGCTGTGGTGGGACCGGCCGTTCCACCTCGACAGCGTCGACATTCGCGCCGGCGCGGCCACCCTGCACCTGACCACCTCCTACGGCGCCCGTCAGGACATCAGGCTCCGCACCGATGACAACGGCATGGTGGACCTGTTCAAACCGACTACCGAGGCACCGCCCATCGGCTCCTGGCACGACCTCGATGCGGTGCTGAACAAGACCGGAGCGCGGTACTCCTACCAGGCGTCGCGAGTCGAACGTGGCGTCTGTAAGCCGGTCGCCGGTGCCAACACTGCCCAACCCCTGCCGCTGGCATCGATCTTCAAGTTGTATGTGCTGCTGGCGGTGGCCAACGAGGTGAAAGCCGGCACGGTGTCCTGGGACGACCCACTGACCATCACGAGCCGGGCCAAGGCGGTCGGCTCGTCCGGGCTGGAAGAGCTGCCCGACGGCGCCCATGTCTCGGTGCGCAGGGCCGCCGAGAAGATGATCGCCACCAGCGACAACATGGCGACGGATCTGCTCATCGGCCGGGTTGGACCGCGCGCGGTCGAGCGTGCCCTGGCCGCGGCCGGCCATCATGATCCGGCCAGCATGACGCCGTTTCCCACCATGTACGAACTGTTCTCGGTGGGCTGGGGCAAGCCCGACCTGCGCGAGCAGTGGCAGCACGGCTCACCGCAGGAGCGGGCAAAGCTGCTGCGGGAGGCCGATTCCCGGCCCTATGAGCCCGATCCGATTCGCGCGCACATCCCGGCGTCGGCCTACGGCGCCGAGTGGTATGGCAGCGCGGAGGACATCTGCCGGGTGCACGTCGCGCTGCAGGCCGCTGCGGTGGGCAAGGCGGCACCGGTCCGAGAGATCCTGTCCGCGGTGCGTGGCATCGACCTGCCGCGTACCGACTGGCCCTATATCGGCGCCAAGGCCGGTGGCCTGCCCGGCGACCTGACTTTCAGCTGGTACGCCATCGATCGGGGCGGTCAACCGTGGGTGGTCAGCTTTCAGCTCAATTGGCCCCGTGACCACGGCAAGAGCGTCGGCAGTTGGATGTTGCAGGTCGCCAAGCAGGCGTTCGGACTGTTGCCAACGCAGCGGTAGAGCCAAACCGCCCTCATAGCACACCGGAGAAAGGGACCCCATGCGACAACTGGTCCGCGTGCAGAACTTCAGCATCTCCAGCGACGGTTACGGCGCCGGGAAAGGACAGAGCCACGAGCGTCCGTTCGGTCATGCCGATCCGTCGGCCTTGATGTCCTGGGCAGGCGCCACCGCGCACTGGGTCAACCGGACCGATCCAGGCGGCAGCTTCGGACTCGATGACTACATCACCCGCGACTGGGCCTATAACATCGGCGCGGAGATCATGGGGCGCAACAAATTCGGCCCACAGCGCGGACCGTGGGAGAACTACGACTGGCAGGGATGGTGGGGCGACGAGCCCCCTTTCCGCACACCGGTGTTCGTCCTCACCCACCATGTGCGGCCATCATTCACTTTGGGCGACACCACATTCCATTTCCTCGACGCCTCCCCCGAGGACGCACTGGCGCAGGCATTAGCCGCCGCCGACGGCAAAGATGTGCGCATCGGCGGCGGCGTCGCCACGGTTCGGGAATTCCTCGACGCCGACCTCATCGACACGATGCACGTCGCGGTGGCACCGGTCGAACTCGGCGGCGGAGAAAAGTTGTGGACGAGCCCCGATGAGCTTGTCGACCGCTTCCATCTTGAGCAGATCCCAAGCCCCAGCGGGATGGTGCATCACTTCTTCTGGCGTCGAGGACTCCACTGACGGGCCCACTGAACGCGAAACGGGCGGCACCTCAAGGGTGCCGCCCGTTTCACGTCAGTAGCAGTTACTCCGCGCCGGCCTTGGCCAGGTCGGACGCGTCCGCCGTCGGCTTCGGGCTACCGGCAAAGGTGAGCACCGCGTTCTCGTGTGCACCCTCGCCGTCCCAGTTGTCGACGTCGACGGTGACCAGCTGGCCGGGACCGAGCTCTTCGAACAGGATCTTCTCTGAGAGCTGGTCTTCGATCTCGCGCTGGATGGTGCGCCGCAGCGGACGCGCACCCAACACCGGGTCGAAGCCGCGCTTGGCCAGCAGTGACTTGGCCTTATCGGTCAGCGCGATGTCCATGTCCTTGGCCTTGAGCTGCTTGGCCACCCGGCCGATCATCAGATCGACCATCTCGATGATCTCTTCCTTGGTGAGCTGGTGGAAGACGATGATGTCATCGATACGGTTCAGGAACTCCGGACGGAAGTGCTTCTTGAGTTCGTCGTTGACCTTGAGCTTCATCCGCTCGTAGTTGTTCTCCCCGCCGCCCTGGGTGAAGCCCAGTCCGACCGCCTTGGAGATGTCGGAGGTGCCCAGGTTGGAGGTGAAGATCAACACGCAGTTCTTGAAGTCCACCGTGCGACCCTGCCCGTCGGTGAGCCGGCCGTCCTCGAGAACCTGCAACAGGCTGTTGTAGATCTCGGCGTGGGCCTTCTCGATCTCGTCGAACAGCACCACCGAGAACGGCTTGCGCCGCACCTTCTCGGTCAGCTGACCGCCCTCTTCGTAGCCGACGTAGCCCGGAGGGGCACCGAACAGCCGCGACGCGGTGAACCGGTCGTGGAACTCACCCATGTCGATCTGGATAAGCGCGTCGTCGTCGCCGAATAGGAACTCCGCCAGCGCCTTGGACAGCTCGGTCTTACCGACACCGGACGGGCCGGCGAAGATGAACGAGCCCGAGGGCCGCTTGGGGTCCTTCAGCCCGGCGCGAGTACGCCGGATCGCCTTGCTGACCGCCTTGACGGCGTCCTCTTGGCCGATGATCCGCTTGTGCAGCTCGTCTTCCATGCGCAGCAGGCGGGTGGTCTCGGCCTCGGTCAGCTTGAACACCGGGATACCGGTCCAATTGCCCAGCACCTCGGCGATCTGCTCGTCGTCGACCTCGGCCACGACATCCAGATCTCCGGAGCGCCACTGCTTTTCCCGCTCAGCGCGCTGCGCGACGAGTTGCTTCTCCCGATCCCGCAGACTGGCCGCCTTCTCGAAGTCCTGCGCGTCGATCGCGGATTCCTTCTCCCGACGTGCGTCGGCGATCTTCTCGTCGAACTCACGCAGGTCCGGCGGCGCGGTCATCCGGCGGATTCGCATCCGCGCACCGGCCTCGTCGATCAGGTCGATCGCCTTGTCCGGCAGGAACCGGTCGTTGATGTACCGGTCTGCCAGGGTGGCTGCCGCCACGATCGCCGAGTCGCTGATCGAGACCCGGTGGTGGGCTTCGTAGCGGTCCCGCAGACCCTTGAGGATCTCGATGGTGTGCTCGACGGTGGGCTCACCGACCTGCACCGGCTGGAACCGGCGCTCCAGTGCGGCGTCCTTCTCGATGTACTTGCGGTACTCGTCGAGGGTCGTGGCACCGATGGTCTGCAGTTCACCGCGAGCCAGCTTCGGCTTGAGGATCGAAGCCGCGTCGATCGCGCCCTCGGCCGCACCGGCACCCACCAGGGTGTGCAGCTCGTCGATGAACAGGATGATGTCGCCGCGAGTGTTGATCTCCTTGAGCACCTTCTTCAGGCGCTCCTCGAAGTCACCGCGGTAACGGCTGCCGGCCACCAGCGAACCCAGGTCCAGGGTGTAGAGCTGCTTGTCCTTCAGCGTCTCGGGGACCTCGCCGGCCACGATGGCCTGCGCCAGGCCCTCGACGACGGCGGTCTTGCCGACGCCGGGCTCACCGATCAGCACCGGGTTGTTCTTGGTGCGCCGCGACAGCACCTGCATGACCCGCTCGATTTCCTTCTCGCGGCCGATGACGGGGTCGAGCTTGCCCTCCATGGCGGCCACGGTCAGGTTACGACCGAACTGGTCGAGCACCAGCGACGTGGACGGTGAGCCGGACTCGCCGCCCCGTCCCCCAGTGCCGGCCTCCGCGGTCTCCTTGCCCTGGTAGCCGCTCAGCAGCTGAATCACCTGCTGGCGAACCCGGGTCAGGTCAGCGCCCAGCTTGACCAGAACCTGAGCGGCGACGCCCTCACCCTCACGGATCAGGCCGAGCAGAATGTGCTCGGTGCCGATGTAGTTGTGGCCGAGCTGCAGCGCCTCACGCAGGCTCAGCTCAAGCACCTTCTTGGCGCGCGGCGTGAACGGGATGTGCCCGGACGGCGCCTGCTGACCCTGGCCGATGATCTCCTCGACCTGGCTGCGCACCCCTTCCAAAGAGATGCCCAGGGACTCCAGCGACTTGGCGGCTACGCCTTCACCCTCGTGGATCAGGCCCAACAGGATGTGCTCGGTCCCGATGTAGTTGTGGTTGAGCATCCGGGCCTCTTCTTGGGCCAGGACGACAACCCTGCGGGCGCGGTCGGTAAATCTCTCGAACATCGGTGGCTACCTGCTCTCCCTCACGATCGGCACCTGATCGGCCTCGGCTCGGCCGGCGTACCTGCCGTCCACTCTAGTGGGCGGCGCAGCGCGCTGTGACCTGCCTTGCAGTGCGTACTGAATCGACCATCCGACGACCCGTCCCGAAAGACCTGGCACCGGACGCAAGGGAGCAACGTCTAAACCCACCGAATGTGTTCCGACGGGCGAAAGGTTCGCCAGCAGCGAAACCGGCTGGAGCCAGCCTCGCTGAACCGCGGGGCCTATGCGGCGGTCCCAGCTTCGGCTCTCCTGCGTCGAGCCTCGCTGAACCGCCGGGCCTATGCCGCTCTAGGTAGCGGCGTGAAATGCGTCGATGATGTCGGCGGGGATACGGCCGCGGGTCGACACATTGTGGCCGTTGCGGCGGGCCCATTCGCGGATCGCGGCGCTCTGCTCACGGTCGATCGTTCCACGGCGACCGCCGCCGGAACGGCCACGCCGACGGCCTCCGACCCGACGCCCGGCATCGGCCCACTTCTTCAGTTCTGCGCGCAGTTTCGTAGCATTCTTGCTCGAAAGGTCGATCTCGTAGGTCACCCCGTCCAGGCCGAATTCGACCGTTTCGTCGGCGGCACCCTCACCATCGAAATCATCGATCAAGGTGACGGTCACTTTTTTCGCCATTGGTACCCCTTGGTTAGCATTCGTGCGCGCAATCGGTGCGCAAGCCGTATTCGACCTCGTCAACTAATCTGCCATAAAAATACGCCTGCTTCAACACAGCAGGCTTCCGCGCAGTTCAGTTGCCTTGACGACGAACAATCGGAAACAAAACGGTGTCTCTAATTGATAGACCCGTCAAGACCATCAACAGCCGGTCTATACCCATTCCGGTACCTGTACACGGCGGCATCGCATGTTCCATCGCCGCCAGAAAGTCCTCGTCGAGCGCCATCGCCTCGTCGTCGCCGGCAGCCGCGGCGCGGGCCTGGGCGGCGAAACGGTCGCGCTGCACCACCGGGTCGATGAGCTCGGAATAGCCGGTGGCCAGTTCGACGCCGCGCATATAGAGATCCCACTTCTCAGTGACGCCTTCGATGCTGCGGTGCTGGCGGGTCAGTGGCGTCGTTTCGACCGGGAAATCCCGAACGAATGTCGGGGCGCTCAACGCGTGGCCGACAGCATGTTCCCAGAGTTCCTCGACCAGTTTGCCGTGACCGTAACCGCGGTCTTTGGGTATCTCCACGCCGAGTCGTTCCGCGATCGCCCACAAGTCGGCCACCGAGGTGGCCGGGGTGATCTCTTCGCCGAGCGCGACGGACAGCGATGGATACATTTCAACCGTCGCCCATTCGCCGTCAATGTCATAGATACTGCCGTCGGGCAGCGGCAGTTGACGCGTCCCGATCACCTCATCGGCGACCTCTTGAATAATCTCGCGGGTAGCCACTGCCGAGTCGTCATAGGTACCGAAGGCCTGGTAGGTCTCCAGCATCGAAAACTCGGGCGAATGGGTGGAATCGGCGCCTTCATTCCGGAACACGCGATTCAGCTCGAAGACCCGGTCGAAGCCACCGACAACACACCGTTTCAGGAACAGTTCTGGTGCGATTCTCAGGAAAAGGTCGGCATCGAGGGCGTTCGAATGAGTGACGAAAGGCCGGGCGGCCGCTCCACCGGCCAATGTCTGCAACATCGGTGTTTCGACCTCAAGGAATCCGCGACGTTCAAGCGCGTTGCGCACCGCCCGAATGACCGCGATGCGCTGACGCGCCACCGTTCGCGCCTCCGGCCGGACGATCAGGTCGACGTAGCGCTGCCGAACCCGCGACTCCTCGCTCATCTCCTTGTGCGCGACCGGTAGCGGTCGCAACGACTTGGAGGCCATCTGCCAGGAGTCCGCCAGCACCGACAGCTCGCCGCGTCGGGAGCTGATCACCTCGCCGCGGACGTAGACGATGTCGCCGAGGTCGACGTCGGTCTTCCACGCCTCGAGTTCCTGCTCCCCGACGCTGGCCAGGCTGATCATCACCTGAAGCTGGGTGCCGTCGCCCTCCTGCAGGGTGGCGAAGCACAGCTTGCCGGAGTTGCGGGCGAATACCACCCGCCCCGCGATGCCGACGACGTCGCCGGTGGCGGTATCGGCGACCAGGTCGGGGTAATCGGCCCGGATCTGGGCAAGCGTGTGGGTACGGTCCACTGCCACCGGGTAGGGGTCGCGGCCTTCGACCAGTAGCCGAGCCCGCTTGTCACGGCGGATCCGGAACTGCTCGGGGAGGTCGGATTCGTCCTGCGTGTCAGGGGAAACATCGGCGGAGCTCACGACCCGCCAGCTTAGAGGAACAGGAGCGACAGAACGAAAGCCGGCGGAGCTCAGCGCGCCGGACGGAGCCTGCCCCGCTGACTGTCCCGGTTGCGCTCGAACACCAGCCGCAGTCCATCCAGGGTGAGATTGGCGTCGTGATGGTCGACCGTCTCCAGATCGGCCAGCAACAACGGCGCGGAGTGTCCGGTGGCGACCACGGTCACGTCGTCCCCGCCACCCGCGGCCTCCTCGCGGACCCGGCGAACCAGACCGTCGACCAGGCCGGCGAACCCGTAGACCGCACCGGCCTGCATGCATTCGACGGTGTTCTTGCCGATCACCGAGCGCGGCCGGGTGAGTTCGACCCGGCGCAGGCCCGCGGAGCGGGCCGCGGCGGCGTCAGAGGAGATCTGGACGCCAGGCGCGATGGCGCCGCCGAGGAATTCTCCCTTGGCCGAAACCACGTCGACGCAGATGGACGAACCGAAGTCGACCACGATCGCCGCCGTCTTGAACTTGTGAAACGCGGCCAGCCCGTTGACGATCCGGTCGGCCCCCACTTCCTTGGGGTTGTCCACCAGCAGCGGGATCCCGGTGCGCACACCCGGCTCGATCAACACGGCGGGGATCGACGGCCAATACTGGTCGAGCATCAGCCGAACTTCATGCAGGACCGACGGCACAGTGGACAGTGCGGCGGCACCGGTGAGCTGTTCACCGTCGTCGCCGATGAGTCCGTCCAGAGTCAGCGCCAGCTCGTCGGCGGTGATCTCCGCCTCGGTCCGAATCCGCCACTGCTGCACAACGTTCCCGTGGTCACCAGAACCAGAGATCAGGCCGATGACGGTGTGGGTGTTGCGGACGTCGATCGCCAGCAGCACGGTTAGCGCACGCTCATACGGGGCGAGCGGGGGTACCTCCCGCTTACGGGGGACAGATCAGAGACATCATCGGGCACGAAAGCCGGGTCATCGCCGAGGTCCACCTGCTTGTTGTCCGCGTCGACGAACACGATCCGCGGCCGGTAGCGGCGGGCCTCGGCGTCCTCCATGGTGCCGTAGGCGATCAGGATGACCAGGTCGCCGGGGTGCACCAGATGCGCTGCCGCACCGTTGATTCCGATGACACCGCTGCCACGCTCGCCGGTGATGGCGTAGGTCACCAATCGGGCGCCGTTGTCGATGTCGACGATCGTGACCTGCTCACCCTCGAGCAGGTCGGCAGCCTCCATCAGATCGGCATCAATGGTCACCGAGCCGACATAGTGCAGGTCCGCGTGCGTGACCGTGGCACGGTGAATCTTCGACTTGAGCATCGTCCGAAACATCAATTCCTCCGGGTTTGTGCGGCTAACGCCACATCGGCGTCGATGGGAATTCCGAGCGTGATCGCCGCGTTGTCGAGCAGTCGGGTGGTGCCCACCCGGGCGGCGATCAACAACCGGCCGGCGCCATCGGTGGGCGCCGGGCCGAGGTCGACTCCGCGAACCTGCAGGTAGTCGACGTCGACAGCAGGCACCGCGGACAACACCGCGGCAGCCGCATCCAGCGCCGCTTGTGCGCCGGCCGCGGCCGCGCGCTCACCGGCCGCCAGGGCGGCCGACAGGGCCGTCGCGGCTTCGCGCTGCGTGGGGTCGAGGTAGCGATTGCGCGACGACATCGCCAGGCCGTCGGACTCGCGCACGGTGGGAACGCCCACCACCGTCACGTCAAGGTTGAGGTCGGTGACCATTTGGCGCACCAACACCAGCTGCTGATAGTCCTTCTCCCCCAAGAACACCCGGTCGGGGCTGACGATCGACAGCAATTTGCAGACCACGGTGAGCATGCCGGCGAAGTGGGTCGGGCGCGCGGCACCTTCGAGTTCGGCTCCCAGCGGACCCGGATGCACGGCGGTGCGTAAGCCATTCGGGTACATGGCCGCGGCAGTCGGCGTGAAAACCAGGTCGACCCCCGCGGCGCGCAACGCAGCCAAGTCGTCGTCCAGGGTGCGGGGGTAGGCGTCGAGATCCTCTCCGGCGCCGAACTGCAGCGGGTTGACGAAGATCGACACCACGACCACCGCACCGGGCACCCGCTGCGCCGCTCGAACCAGCGACAGGTGGCCGTCGTGCAGGGCGCCCATGGTCGGCACCAGCATCACCCGGCGACCGGTCGACCGCAGCGCGCGGCTGACCCGGGCGACGTCGTCCGGCCGCTCGTAGACGTTGAACCCGCCGGCGGTGAAGGTGGGCTGCGGACCCCGGACCGTGTTCGAGCTCATCGAGCCAACACCTCCAGCACGTCGTCGGCGGCACCTGCGCGGTGCGCGGTGCGCAGTGCGTTGGCGCGATACGCCTCGGCCAGGTCTGGGTCCACGACGGACAATGCCCGCAGGTGCCGGGCCAGGGTGGCCGAGTCGCCGCGGGCCACCGGCCCGGTCAGCGCGGCCCGGCCGTCACGCAGGGTGTTGGCCACCGCGGCGCGCACCAGCGGTCCGAGCACCCGCTCGGCGATACCGTCGGGGTCGTCGGCCACGGTCGCGCCGAGCCGTCCCGGCAACGCCGCCCGCAACGCGGCCAGCGCGTCGTCGATGACGGTGACCACGTGGTTTCCGCCGTGGCAGAGCGCGGCGTGGTAGAGGGTGCGGGCGGATTCCTCGACCCGGAACGGTTCGGCGCCGATCTCGAGCGTCAGGGCCTCGGCGATGGCGAAGCCGATCTCGTCGGCGGCGGTGATACCGAAACAGCTCTCCGACAGTCGGTCGATGTCCTCGTCGGATCCGGTGAAGGTCATGGCGGGATGAATGGCCAACGGCAGGCAACCCTGCTCGGTCAGCGGGGCAAGCACGCTGATCCCGATGGCCCCGGAGGTGTGCACGACGATCGTGCCGGCGCGCACCGCGCCCGTGGCGGCCAGACCGGACACGATGCCCGCCAGTTCGGTGTCGGGGACGGCGAGCAGCAGCAATTCCGCGTTCGCGGCTACATCGGGTGTCGGCAGGACCAAGCTGTCCGGCAGTCGGCGCTGGGCGCGCTGCCGCGACTCCTCGGAGATGGCACTGCACGCCACCACCACATGCTCGGCGCGCTCCAGCGCAACACCGAGTGCGGTGCCGACGCGGCCAGCCGAGATGACGCCGACCTTGAGCCGGGCGGGCCGCAGTCCGTCGAACTGCGCCATGCAGACGACCTCACAGGTTCTCTTGGTTTTCGTTCCAGTCCCGCGCTGCGGGTACCGGACGGTCGCCGGTGAGTCTATCCCGATCGGTCCCGGCGCTGCGAGTGACGTTGGTCGCAGTTGGCCGCGGATCAGTCCTCGCGGCGGCGCCGCCGGCGGCCTTCGCCCGGGTTCGACTGCAGCCGGGCCAGCAAGTCGGCCACCGACTGACCGCCGGTGTTGGGGCCCTCGGCGCTCCCGTCGGCGCCGGCGGAATGCCGGGCCGCGGCCGCACCGGCGTGGGCGGGCGCTGCCGGCTCGGCCGCCTGCGGCTCAGGGACTACCGGCGGCGCCGGGCTGACCGGCGTCGGCTGGACTTGGTCATCGGCGGGCTCCGCCGCGTGCCGGGAGCGCGCCCGACGGCGACCCCCACCCTCGTGGCGTGCCGGCTCGGCGCCGTTCACCGGACCAGCGGCGGCGGGTTCGGCTGGACCTGAGTGGCGACCATGGCGGCTCGGCGCTTCGGTGCTCTGCTCCGACACTCCGTGCCGGCTGCTCTCCCCCGGAACATCCGCGGACCAGTGGCTGCCGGGCGCGCCCGGCGGCAGAAATTCGCCCTCGGCGCCAACGGGTTTCCAGGATGCGGTCGGCGCTGCGAGCCGGGGAGGCTGCGGGGCCGGTGATGGCTGCGGCGGCTCCGGCTCGCGGCGGGGTTCGGGCGCGACGAAAGGCTGCGATGGCTGCGCCCAGCGGGCGGCGGCCGGTTGCGGCGGCGGGGTCTCCTCGGGAGCCCGCCGGGGTGACTCTTCAGCGCTCCGGCGATGCGAACCGCGGCGGCCCTCGACGTGCGGCGCCTGCGGTTTCTGCGGAGCCTGGGGCGTGGGGCTCCCGGCGGACGGAATCCGCACCTCCGGAACGTCGATGATCGGGTTCTCCGCGGTCTGGGTGACCGAGTCCGGCGGGTAGATCGTGCTGGCCGACGACGCGACCCGGGTGGCACCGGTGTTCGGTTGCTCACCGGAGCGCGCCCAGTCGCTGTAGGCACGGACCGGGGTGCGCTCAGGCTCCAGTGCGGGCCGGTGGCTCAGGTCGGCGTCGAACAGGATCTCCAGGTTGGTGCGCAGCGCGGACAACTCGGCTCGCAACGCCGCGACCTCGTCGGCGGCCTGTGCCCGCAGTTCGGAGGCCAGTTCGCGGCGCAGTTGGGACTCCACCGTCAGTTCGTACTCGCGCCGTGCGGAAATCTCCCGGTCCAGTTGCAGGTCGTAGACCAACTTCAGGTCTCGGGCCCGCGCCTGGTCCACATCGCTTTGCCGCCGATAGATCACCGATACGAACGCCGCCGCGACCGCGGCCCACAGCGCGATGATGACCGCGAGTTTGAGCAACTCCACTCGACTGGTGAACACCAGCGCCGAACTCGCGGCGATCGCAAGGATCAGCAACGCCGTCATCAACGTCCAGCCCGGCCTGCGAACTCCACGCCGACCCGGGGCGCGGGACAGGACCGAATTCATCTGCGCCGCTCTCCCCCGCAAGCGGGAGGTGCCCCCTCCTCGTCGCTCTGTCCCGTACCGCTCCTGGCGCGCATTGCCCGACTGTACCCGTACGAGGTCATTCCGCGTGTCGCCCCGCTCCGGCGATTCTCACCCGGTTTGATTTCCGGTCAGCTCGGTGGGCGGGCCCGGATCCTGCGGCGACTTGCAGCGGTTCTGCAGCCACAGCGCGGCGACGAGTAGGGCCAGTGCGCTGGCCGCGGCGACCACGGCGCCGCCGGTGTCCTGGTCCGCGACGTGCAGCGTGGACCGGCGCGGCAGCAGGTATCCGAGCACACCCAGCCAGAAGCCCAGCACCAGCGACCCCATCCAGGCCGACGCCTTGGCGACCACCACGGTGCGAGCCACCGCGAGCGGATGCAGCCGGCCGACCCCGGCGCCGATCTGGCCGTCGTCGATCTTCGCGCCGACGTAGCGGCCCCAGGCCACCTCCGCGATCGCGACCGCCAGCAGCGATATCCCGGTCCACACGGTGATGGGCGGGAACCATCGGTACAGCAGCGGGACCGCCAGGTAGCAGATGATGGCGACCGCGGCGGCTGCGGCGGCCACGTCACGTTTACGCGTCGGGCCCATCAGAGCTGCAGCACCAGGTCGGTCAGCGACACTCCAGCGCGCTCCGCCGGTTCCAGCTCGTCGAGCAGATCGGTCACCGCACGCGGTCGCGCACCCACGGTCAATCGGGCCGCCGGGTCTACCGACAACCACGGCACCAAGACGAACGCACGCAGATGGGCCCGGGGATGGGGCAGGACCAGCTCGTCGTCGTCGGACCGCACCTCGGTCCCGGCAGCGTCGTGGCAACTGATCACGTCGACATCCAGGGTCCGTGGCCCCCACCGCTGCACGCGCACCCGCTCGGCCGCCTGCTCAAGTTCCTGCGCCCGGCGCAGCCAGCCGGGTCCATCGGCGGCCGGATCGTCGACGATCAGCACCGCGTTGAGGAAGTGGCCCTGTTCGACGCCGCCCCACGCCTCGGTCTCGTACACCCCCGATACCGCGCGCACCGCGGGACCCAGGCCATCAACTGCCGATTGCAGTAGGGCCAGTCGGTCCCCCAGGTTGGACCCCACCGAGAGCACCGCGCGACTCACGCCGGGACCACCCTGCCGCGCCGATCGCTGCGTGCGCGCCGGGCCACTACCGCAACATCGGCGAAGGTCAGCGGGATCGGGGCGTGCGGCTTGTGCACCGTCACCTCCACGGCCTGCACCCGCGCGTCGCCCATCACCTCGTCGGCGATCTCGGCGGCGACGGTTTCGATGAGATCGCGGGCCGGACCGGCGACGATGGTCGCGGCGCGCTGCGCGAGCAGTCCGTAGTCGTAGGTGTCGGCCAAGTCGTCGCTGGCGGCCGCGACCGTGAGGTCCATCCAGACCGTGATGTCGACGATGAAGTCCTGACCGTCGGCCCGCTCGTGCGCGAACACGCCGTGGTTGCCACGAACTTTCAAGCCGCGCAACTCGATCCGATCAGTCACCGCTCGCGCCTCCTTGGCTCCAGGCTCCCAGGACTCGTAGCGCGTCGACCGAGGACCGCACGTTGTGCACCCGCACACCCCAGGCGCCGTGCAGCCCGGACAACGCTGATATCACCGCGGTGGCCGTTTCGCGTTCATCGGGCGGCCGCGGCGTACCGTCCGCACTGGCCAGCAGCGTACCGAGAAACCGCTTGCGTGACGCGCCGACGAGGACCGGTACGCCAAGGTCGACCAATTGCGGCAACCCATGCAGCAGGGCCCAATTGTGTTGCGCGGTTTTGGCGAAGCCCAGACCGGGATCGACGATCAACTGCGCCGGATCCACGCCCGAAGCCACAGCTGCGTCGACGGCGGCGCGCAGGTCCTGGCGGACCTCGGCGACGATGTCGCCGTAGCACGGCACCCGATGCGGGTTGTCGGGATCGACCGGCCGCCAGTGCATCAGCACCCACCGGGCACCCGAGGAGGCCAACAGCGGCGCCATGGCGGGGTCGGCCCGCCCGCCGGAGACGTCGTTGACGATCATGGCACCGGCATCCAACGCGGATTCGGCGACGGCGGCGTTCATCGTGTCGATGCTGACGGTAATGCCCTGGGCGACCAGTTCTTTCACGACCGGAATGACCCGCTGCGCCTCCGCCCGCGGATCGGCACGCACCGCGCCGGGCCGGGTCGATTCACCCCCGACGTCGATGATCGCCGCGCCCTGGCCGACCAGATCCCGGCCGTGCTCAACGGCCCGATCGACGTTGAGGTAGCGCCCGCCGTCGGAGAACGAATCGGCGGTGACGTTGACCACCCCGACGACCTGCACGCGTGTCGGGCTCACTTGCGCCGGATGAGTTCCAGGGCCTCAGCGCGCGACGTGCTGTCGGTTTTGAACTGCCCGCGGACCGCCGACGTGGTGGTGATCGCACCGGGCTTGCGCACTCCGCGCATCGCCATGCAGAGGTGCTCAGCCTCGACCACCACGATGACTCCGCGCGGATTGAGTTTGCGCATCATGGCGTCGGCGACCTGTGCGGTCAACCTCTCCTGCACCTGCGGCCGCTTCGCGTAGAGATCCACCACCCGCGCCAGTTTGGACAGACCGGTGATCCGGCCGTCGTAGCCGGGGATGTACCCGACGTGCGCGACACCATGAAAGGACACCAGGTGGTGCTCGCAGGTCGAGTAGAGCGGGATCTCCTTGACGATCACCAGTTCTTCGTGCTGCTCGTCGAAGGTGGTCTCCAGCACCGCGTCCGGGTCGGTGTAGAGCCCGGCGAACATCTCGTGATAGGCCCGCGCGACCCGCGCCGGAGTGTCGAGCAGACCCGCCCGGTCGGGGTCTTCGCCCACCGCGAGCAGCAGCTCGCGCACGGCGGCCTCAGCCCGCGCCTGATCGAAAATCGCCGACGTCATCGTCGACCCCGCTTTCTCAGTCACCGGACGGCTGCTCGGGCCGGTTGTTCCCCGTGCCGTGACCACCACCGTCTGGCTCACCGGAGGATGCCGGCGGCTGACCCGCACTGGGGTACGGCTGGGGCTGGTGCTGATAGGGCGGGTAGTGCTGGGCGGGCGGGTAACCACTCTGCGGCCAGTGCTGGGGCGGATACCAGTAGCCGCCCTGCTGCGGGGGCTGCGACTGCTGTGGCGCGGGCGGCCAGCCCGGCGCGTGCCAGCCCGCCGGTGCCCCATAGTCGGGTTGGGTGCCCGCGTCACCGCCGGCGGGCGCACCGTTGCTGCCGTTGGGGCCGGCTTCACCGGCCCGGGCCGCCGCCTCGCGAGACGCCTGGGCGATGGCGGCCTTGAACGCCGGCTCGGGCTTGGGCTGCGGCCACGGCTCGCCCCGCTCGATGGCCAGCTCACCGGGGGTCTTGATCGGCGGCTTGTCGGACGGGACTCGCCCACCGAAGTCGTCGAACGCGGTCAGCCGGGGTCGCTTGGTCACGTCGCCGAAGATCTTCTCCAGGTCGGCGCGGTGCAGCGTCTCCTTCTCCAGTAACTCGCCGGCCAGCACGTCGAGGACATCGCGGTACGCGGAGAGGATCTCCCAGGCCTCGGTGTGCGCTGCCTCGATCAGTTTGCGCACTTCGTCATCGATGTCACGGGCAACTTCGTGCGAGTAGTCGGCCTGCGTACCCATCGCACGTCCGACGAACGGGTCGCCGTGGTCGCTGCCGTAGCGCACTGCGCCGAGTTTGGCGCTCATGCCGTACTCGGTGACCATGGCGCGCGCGACCGCGGTGGCCTTCTCGATGTCGGAGACCGCACCGGTGGTCGGCTCGCGGAACACCAGCTCCTCGGCGGCCCGCCCGCCCATGGCGAAGACCAGCTGGGCGATCATCTCCGAGCGGGTGCGCAGGCCCTTGTCTTCCTCGGGCACCGCCACCGCATGCCCGCCGGTGCGGCCGCGAGCCAGGATCGTCACCTTGTAGACCGGGTCGATGTCGGGCATCGCCCATGCCGCCAGGGTATGTCCGCCCTCGTGGTAGGCGGTGATCTTCTTCTCGTGTTCGCTGATGATCCGGCCCTTGCGCCGGGGGCCGCCGATCACCCGGTCGACGGCTTCTTCGAGCGCCGCGCCGGTGATGACGGTGCCGTTCTCCCGGGCGGTCAGCAGCGCTGCCTCGTTGATCACGTTGGCCAGGTCGGCGCCGGACATGCCGACGGTGCGCTTGGCCAGCCCGTCCAGGTCGGCGTCAGGACCGATCGGTTTGCCCGCCGAATGCACCCGCAATACTGCCCGCCGCCCGGCGATGTCGGGGTTGGTCACCGGGATCTGGCGGTCGAACCGGCCGGGCCGGAGCAGTGCCGGGTCGAGGATGTCGGGCCGGTTGGTGGCCGCGATCAGGATGACCCCGGCCCGTTCGCCGAACCCGTCCATCTCCACCAGCAATTGGTTGAGGGTCTGCTCGCGCTCGTCGTGTCCGCCGCCCATGCCAGCGCCACGCTGGCGGCCGACCGCGTCGATCTCGTCCACGAAGACGATGCAGGGGCTGTTCTGTTTGGCCTGCTCGAACAGGTCCCGCACCCGGGAGGCGCCGACACCGACGAACATCTCCACAAAGTCCGAACCGGAGATGGTGAAGAAGGGCACGCCTGCCTCACCGGCGACCGCACGCGCCAGCAGCGTCTTACCGGTGCCGGGCGGGCCGTAGAGCAGCACGCCTTTGGGGATCTTGGCGCCCAGCGCCTGGTACCGGCCCGGGTTCTGCAGGAAGTCCTTGATCTCGTAGAGCTCCTCGACCGCCTCATCCACGCCGGCGACGTCGGCGAAGGTGGTCTTGGGCATGTCTTTGCCCAATTGTTTGGCCCGTGATTTGCCCATGCCGAAGCCCATCCGGGCGCCGCCCTGCATGCGGGAGAACATCACGAACAGACCGATCAGGAGCAGCATCGGGAGCATGTAGATCAGCAGAGACCCGAGCAGACTGCCCTGGTTCACCGTGGTGTTGATCTCGGCCTTCTTGGCGGTCAACGCGGTGTAGAGCGGAACCGCGTACCCGGTCGGGTACTTGGTGATCAGCTTGTCGACCTTCTCGGCCCGGCCCGGCTTGTCGGCTTTACCCGACTGGCCGGCCTTGTCGGTCACCTCAACGCTGGTGAGCGGGGTCTTCAGGACCAGACGCAGCTGTTGCTCGCGGTCGTCGATCTGGGCGCTCTTGACGTTGCCACTGTGGATCTGGGCCACCGCCACCGAGGTGTCGACCGGCTTGTATCCGCGAGTGTCATCGCTGAAATAGAAGAACGACCAACCGAGCAGCAAGACCACTGCGATCGCGGTTACGGTGCGGATGACGTTTTTGCGATTCATCAGACATCGGCCGGGCGCGGCCAAATCCTTCCAATACATGCAGCTGGGCATGTTCAGGCTACCGTCCCTTGCGGCTAGCGGGCCTGGCCGGACTCGGGAACCCTGTTCGATCGCGGCCTGGTTGTGCTTTGGTGTGACGGTGGCTCCCGCAATCGAACGAGCAACTCAACGATTCGTCGACACCAATGGCGTGACCCTGCGGGTCACCGAAGCGGGCGAGCGCAATGGGCCCAGTGCGCCGGTCATCATTTTGGCGCACGGATTCCCGGAATTGGCCTTCTCGTGGCGCCATCAGATTCCGGCACTGGCCGACGCGGGCTTCCACGTGCTGGCACCCGATCAGCGCGGCTACGGCGGCTCGTCGCGGCCGGACGAGATCGCGGCCTACGACATGGCAGCACTCACCGGTGATCTGGTCGGCCTGTTGGACGACGTCGGCGCCCAGAGTGCGATCTGGATCGGACACGACTGGGGCGGGCCGGTGGTGTGGAGCGCCGCTCAGCTACACCCCGACCGGGTGGCCGGCGTGGTGGGGCTCAGTGTGCCGCCGGTACCCCGGCCGCAGGTCCCGCCGACGGAGGCGTTCCGCAAGGTCTTCGGCGAGAACTTTTTCTACATGCTCTATTTCCAGGAGCCGGGCGTCGCCGATGCGGAATTGGATTCCGATCCGGCGCGCACCATGCGCCGGATGATGGGCAGCCTCAGCCCGAGTGACCGCGAATCGGCATTGCTGATGACGGCCCCCGGGCCGATGGGCTTCATCGATCGGCTTGCCGAGCCGGCGGCGCGTCCGGACTGGATCAGCGCCGACGAACTGGACCACTACATCGCCGAGTTCACCCGCACCGGGTTCACCGGCGGACTGAACTGGTATCGCAACCTCGACCGCAACTGGGAGATCATGACCAATCCGCGCGCCGCCACCATCGACATTCCCACCCTGTTCATCGCCGGGTCCGCCGATCCGGTGCTGGCCTTCACCCGCCGCGACCGGGCAGCCGAGCTGGTGACCGGCCCCTACCGTGAGGTCATCATCGACGGCGCCGGCCACTGGCTGCAGCAGGAGCGGCCCGACGAGGTCAACACGGTGCTGCTGGAATTCCTGGCGGGCCTGCCGACCGGAGCGGCATCGTGACCGCCCGGCCCCTGCGCTTCGGGGTCTTCATCACTCCATTTCACGCGTTGGGTCAATCGCCGACGGTCGCACTGGAATACGACATGGAGCGCGTCGTCGCACTGGACCGGCTGGGCTTCGACGAAGCCTGGTTCGGGGAGCATCATTCCGGCGGCTACGAGCTGATCGCCTGCCCCGAGGTGTTCATCGCCGCGGCCGCGGAACGCACCAAGCACATCCGGTTGGGCACTGGCGTGGTTTCACTGCCATACCACCACCCTTTGATGGTGGCCGACCGTTGGGTTCTGCTGGACCACCTGACCCGCGGCCGGGTGATATTCGGTGCGGGACCGGGTGCACTGCCCACCGACGCCCACATGATGGGCATCGATCCCGTCGAGCAGCGCCGGATGATGCAGGAGTCCCTGGAGGCGATCCTGGCGCTGTTCCGGGCCGAGCCGGGCGAGTTGGTCACTCGGCATTCGGACTGGTTCACCCTGCGCGACGCGGCCCTGCACATTCGCCCCTACACCTGGCCGTACCCGGAAGTCTCTGCGGCCGCGATGATTTCGCCGTCCGGTCCGCGGCTGGCCGGCGCGCTCGGCACCTCATTGCTGTCGCTGTCGATGTCGGTTCCTGGCGGGTTTGCGGCGCTGGAGAACACCTGGGGGGTGGTGTGCGATCAGGCCGCCAAAGCCGGCCGCGCCGAACCGGACCGTAATGACTGGCGGGTGCTGAGCATCATGCACATCGCCGACACCCGAGAGCAGGCGATCGCCGACTGCACCTACGGACTGCGGGACTTCGCGGACTACTTCGGCGCGGCCGGGTTCGTACCGCTGGCCAGCGAAGTCGAAGGCACGCCGCAGACGCCGACCGAGTTCGTCGAGGCCTACGCCGCGGCCGGAGGTAACTGCATCGGCACGCCCGATGACGCGATCGAGCACATCACCGGCTTGCTGGAGCGTTCCGGCGGCTTCGGCACCTTGCTGTTCCTCGGGCATGACTGGGCCTCCCCGGAGGCCACGTATCACAGCTACGAGCTGTTGGCCCGCAAGGTGATTCCCCACTTCAAGGGTCAGCTCGCCGCACCCAAGGCGTCACACGAATGGGCAAAGGGGATGCGTGACACTCTGTTCGGTCGAGTCGGCGACGCGATCAAGAACGCCGTCGTCGAGCATGTGACCGAGTCGGCGTCCCCAAAAACGGATAGTTCACCCTGATGCGCGCGGCGGTATTGCGCGACGGGCGGATGATCTATCGCGAGGACGTGCCGGATCCGACGCCGGGGCCAGGCCAGGTGCTCGTTGCGGTGACCGCGTGCGGGATCTGCGGATCCGACCTGCACTTCGCCTCCCACGGCGAGCAGGTGCTGGCCGCGACGCAGGCCATGTCCGGCAGCCCGTCCTCCCAGGCGTCGGTCGACCTGGGCGCCGACATCTTCATGGGTCACGAGTTCAGCGCGACGGTGCTGGAGGCCGGCCCCGGAACCGACACCTTTCCCGCCGGGACGCCAGTCACCTCCATCCCGGTCCTGTTGGCCAGCAAGGGCGTTGAACCGATCGTCTACTCCAACACCACATTGGGCGGCTACGGCGAGAGGATGCTGCTGTCGGCACCGCTGCTGGTGCCGATCCCCAACGGGCTGGATCCCCGCTACGCCGCACTGACCGAACCGATGGCGGTGGGACTGCATGCGGTCAACAGTTCCGGCATCGTTCCCGGCGAGACGGCACTGGTGTTGGGCTGCGGACCTATCGGGATGGCAATCGTCGCCGCCCTGCGCACCGCAGGTGTGGAAGACATTGTGGCCGCCGACTATTCGCCCGCCCGGCGAGGTCTTGCGACGACCATGGGCGCGCATCGCACCATCGACCCGGCGCAGGGTTCGCCGTTCGACACCGTCACTCCGAAGGTGATCTTCGAGGCGGTCGGGGTGCCGGGCATCATCGACGACGTGCTGCGGCGGGCGCCGGTACGCAGCCGGCTGGTGGTGGCCGGTGTGTGCATGGAACCCGACACCGTGCACCCGTTCTACGGCATCGCCAAGGAGATCAGCGTGCAGTTCGTGTTGGCCTATGAACCGGCGGAGTTCGCCGCGTCACTGCGGGCCATCGCCGAAGGCCGGATAGATGTGGCCCCGCTGATCACCGGCGAGGTCGGACTCGACTGCGTAGGCGCGGCGTTCGACGAGCTGGCCGACCCTGACCGGCACTGCAAGATCCTGGTTACCCCTTAGGCAGGGAAGGCACCGGCGTCGACCAGCTGCTTCGACCAGCCGCCGACCAGCTCGACCACCTCGCCCAGGTCGTCGCCGAGGCGGGCGACGATCGGGGCACATGCCGCATCCGTTGCGGTCTCGACGGCCTCGCGAGCGGCGCGTCCGGCATCGCTAAGCACCCCGTCACGCGCCAGGCCACGCTCGGCCAGCCGCTCTTCGCCAGCGGTCAGCTGGTCATCACTCCACGCCCGGGACCGCACGTAGGTACGCGGCGGGAGTCCGCGATAGAGCTCGGTGATCAGGCCGATCTCCACGGCATCGAATCCCGCTGCGACCCAGGCGTTCACGTGCGCGTCGCCACGGAACTCGCGGAGTTGGTCAGCCAACAGCCAGGCATCGGTCAGCGGCTCTCCGACCAGCCCGTCGGCAACCAGCCCGGCGAACAGCGGCTTGCCCGCCACCGAGAGACCGTCGGCAGCGCGGCGCAGCAATTCCACCGCGCGGTCGAGGCCCTCGGGAGCTGCACCCAAGACTCGACGCAGCTGAGCCGCCGCACCCTCGGTGCGCGCCGCCCGGATGGTCGGCGCGTCGGTCAGCTTCCAGCCGTAGCCGACGGCGGGAACGACCACCGCCGGATTGAACACCCCGAACGTCGCGGCGATCACGTCACCGGGCGCCTGCCCGAGCGCGGAGCCACGGCTGCAGAAGTACGCCGGCCCATCCGGCATTTCGACCCCACCGCTTGTTGCGGGGCTGGCGCCGAAACCGAGTGCCGCGTAACCGCGGTGGCACTCCGGGGAGAAGTACACCTGGCCGGCGAACGGCTCGATAGCGCTGGACAATGCTCGCGACGGCGCGGTAGTCATCGCCCCAGTGTGCCGCATGGGTCTTTTCCGCCGGTGTGTGCGTCGACTCCGATAGGGTGCCAGTCATGCCGACACACAGTGCCCGGATGGTTCTCCGCTGGTCGATGACGCTGGCGCTGGCCGGCGTGGCCGCCCTGGCGATGGCCGGCTGCGACGCCGCGCCGGGCGGCGGAACGGACATCCCGCGTCAGGTGACCGTGGTGGGCACCGGCGAGGTCCAGGGGGTCCCGGACACGCTGACCACCGAGGCGGGCATCGAGTTCGTCGCCGGAGATGTCACCAGCGCGATGAACCAGACCAGCGAGCGTCAGCAGGCGGTGATCGACGCGCTGGTGGATGCCGGCGTGGACCGTAAGGACATCAGCACCACCCAGGTCAGCCTGCAGCCGCAGTACGGCAATCCCGACGCCAGCGGGTCGTCCAACATCACCGGCTACCGGGCCGGCAACACCATCCGGGTCAAGGTCGAGCGCGATTCCGCCTCCCAGGTGCTGGCGGTGATCGTGCGAGCCGGCGGGGACGCCACCCGGATCAATGGGGTGAGCTACTCGATCGAGGACGATTCGGCGCTGGTGCGCGGCGCCCGGGAGCGGGCCTTCAACGACGCCAAGGACCGTGCCGAGCAGTACGCCCAGTTGTCGGGCCTGCACCTGGGCCAGGTCATCTCGATCTCGGAGGTGGCGGGCGAGACGCCGCCGTCACCGGTGGGGATGCCGATGCCCCGGGCGATGGCCGCCGCCCCGCCGGTCGAGCCCGGCCAGCAGACCGTGAGCTTCACCGTGACGGCGGTCTGGGAGCTGAGCTAGACCCCTGACCATCACGTTCGGCTCCGACGGCAACATCGGGATCGACGCCGCCCAGCACGAGCTGTGCCCGGAAACTCTGCACTGACTTCCAGCACCACCTTCCGGTAGCTCCGCCCCCAGCCTTCGCTCCGGGTTTCTTGTCGGACGTCCGCTGTATTATCGAACGTATGTTCGAATCATCGGTGTCGCGGCCACCTGCACCGGGTGTGATGTCTCAGGACATCGGTGACAGTTCTGCATCAGGACTTCGGTGACGCTCTCTGTGTCAGGACTTCGGTGACGGTTTCTCGGGCTTGGGGCGTGAGCCTCGGGGGCGTCCGTTGCCGACG